>Ga0209317_1000345_pt1 | contig 57418 bp, 46 predicted proteins | sample RifGroB2_FD_183994 | JGI IMG/M metagenome (GOLD analysis project Ga0209317, IMG submission 183994) | Soil microbial communities from Rifle, Colorado, USA - Groundwater B2 (SPAdes) (version 2) | ecosystem: Environmental > Terrestrial > Soil > Unclassified | place: Rifle, Colorado | collected...
GACTTCGTCATCTTCAACGGCCAGATGTCCAAGCACGAGTTCGTCGAAGAGCGTGGCGATCAGTGGGCACGTTACGAGAGAGACGGGATCACCGAGCAGTTCAAGGCCAAGAAGTCGAGCGGCATCGTCTACGACTTCTGCCTGAAGACCTTCGGTTTCACCGCACTCTTCATCGGCATCACGCTGCTCTTGCTGATGGTGTACGCATTCCTCTTCCCGCACCACTAGGAAGCAGGCAGTAGCAAATAAAAAAGGGGCTCCCGCAAGGGGGCCCCTTTTTTTGTTGCTGGTCGGCTCTACAGAGAACTTGCTTTCATCCGGCCGATTAGTCGGATCAGGCCAATCGCTTAAATCTGACCGATCAGTCGGTCAGGCATTTGATTGCCTCTAGCTTAACGGCACTAGAGGCGGGGGATACCACTACCCCTAAAGCATCTCGATCGGATCCACGTCAACCACCAGGCGAACCGTGGACGGGTGACTATATCCCGCTCTGAAGTGGAACAGTATCCTGTGCAGTTCGGAGCGATCTCTTCCCTTCAACAGGATCTGCCAGCGGAAGCGCCCGCGCACCTTGCCAAGGGGAGCTGTCACAGGCCCCAGGATCTCCACCCGGAGACGGCAGTCCCGCTTAATCTTTCTGAGCAGACCGGCCGCCTCGGAGGAGGAACTCTCGGCCTGCCCCGCGTTGATCGAAGAGATGGTGAGCGAAGCCAAGTGCGCGAAGGGCGGGTAGCCGACATCCTCGCGAAAGGCGATCTCCTGCTCGTAGAAGCCTTCGAAGTCGTGCCCCACTGCATGGGTCAGGGCGTAATGCTCGGGCGCCAGGGTCTGTACCAGCACCCGCCCGGGCTTGTCTCCCCGCCCTGCCCTGCCCATCACCTGGGTCACCAACTGAAAGGTCCTCTCGCTGCTCCTGAAGTCGGGGAGATTCAGCGAGGCGTCGGCGGAAAGTACACCGACCAGGGTGACCCCGGGGAAGTCGTGCCCCTTGGCAATCATCTGGGTGCCGATCAGAATGTCTACGGAGCCGTCCTCCAGCTCTTTAAGCACCCGGGCATGCCCACCCTTCCCCTTGGTGGAGTCCCGGTCCATCCGGGAGACCCGCGCCTCGGGAAAGAGTTCTTTGACCTCCTCCTCGACCCGTTCGGTGCCGCGCCCAAGCAGGGTAATTTCCTTACTCTTGCAGGCCGGACATACCGAGGGAGCGGGAATGGAGTAGTCGCAGTAATGGCAGATGTGGCGACCTTTGCCGCGATGATAGGTGAGGGTCACTTCGCAGTTGGGGCAGCGCAGCACATGGCCGCAATCCTGACAGACCACGAAGGTGGCGAAACCGCGCCGGTTTAAAAAGAGCAGGGTCTGGCCGCCGGCATCGAGGTTCTCCCCGATGGCATCGACGAGCGGCTGCAGGAAGGTCTTTGCCTTATGCCTCCTGGCGTCCAGCATCACCGTTTCCGGCATCGGGAGCTCGCGTACCCGGCTCGGGAGGTGCAGATAACCCAGCCTGCCGTTTTTGGCGGCGTGGTAACTGGTGATAAGCGGGGTTGCCGAGCCCAAAACGACCACGGCCGAGGCAAGCTTCCCCCGCACCAGCGCCAGATCGCGGCTGTTGTAGCGTACCCCCTCGGACTGCTTGTAGCTTCCTTCGTGCTCCTCGTCGACCACGATGACGCCGAGCCGCTCCAGTGGCGCGAAGAGCGCGGAGCGGGCTCCTATCACGATGACCGCCTCGCCCCGCCTGATGCGGCGCCACTCGTCATAGCGCTCGCCGTCGGAAAGCCCGGAATGAAGCACCGCGATGCCGCAGTCGAAGCGTCTCTTGAAGCGTCCCACCAGTTGCGGGGTGAGGGCGATCTCGGGCACCAGGACCAGCGCGGTCTTGCCGGCAGCCATAGCCACGGCGATGGATTGCAGATAGACCTCGGTCTTGCCGCTGCCGGTGACGCCGTGCAGCAGAAAAGGTGAAAACGTGTTGGAGCCGATGGCGCTCGAGATCCGGGAGAAGGCATCGGCCTGATCGGAGTTAAGCGGCAGCGGCGAGTCATGGCCGAAGCTCTCGGCGCGAAAGGGGTCGCGATACACCTCGCGCTCCTTGAAGCGGGCCGCGCCGAGCTGCACCAGCCGGAGCAGTTGCGGCCTGCAGTTGCCGAAACGTTTGCCGAGATCGGCTGCCGAACACTCACCTACCTCGCCCAGATACTCCAGAATCTCCAGTCCCTTGCCGCGGGGGAGCACCTGGGCATCGGCTATCGCGCTGTAAATCCGTTCGGTTCGCACACTCTTACCGCCGCTTAGAAACTCACGCAGCACAGGGGTGCCGTCCTCGGCCGTCTCGCAGCGGTAGCGGCTTACCAGGTTGATCCCGGCGGGAAGCGCCATCTTGATCACTTCTCCCAGCGGATGCAGATAGTAGCCGGCGATCCAACGGTAGAATTCCAGCTCGGCGGCGGTGAAGAGAGGCTCGTCGTCCAGGACCTCCAGCACCTCCTTGAGCTCACCGCCGGTGGCTACGGCGTCGCCCAGAAGGTAACCGGTCACCTTGCGCCTGCCAAAGGGGACCAGCACCCGCTTGCCGGCAATGGCGAGGGGCTTGAGACGCTCGGGCACCAGGTAATGGAAGCTTCCTTCCAGCGGGAGCGGGATGGCGACCTCTACTATGTGATGGAGGGATGTCGGCATGTCAGGATGGGTTTCGATTCGGGTTTCGCCTTACGCGGGGAAGCGGTCGCGGCAATGGAAGGAGAAGAGGGATACCACTGAGTTGCTACTGGGATTACTGGGATTACAAACACTCCCCCCTTTGAAAAAGGGGGGTGGGGGGGGGATTTGCAGTTGACTGTCAAAGGCAAATCCCACCCCGAAACCGCTAGGGTCGATTACTTCTTAAAGACCTCTTCAGCGACAGCGCGACCCAGCGCCTCGCACTCGGCGATTGCCTCAGGCTTGGGCATGAAAGGGGCACGAACAAAGGCTGCCGGCATCTTGAAGCCCATCCCTTTGAGGCGCTCTTCCAGCATGCGGCAGGCCTCGCCACTCCAGCCGTAGCTGCCGAAGATCCCGCCGATGTTCCCTTTGAGGCTCACCGAGGAGAGGCAGGAAAGCACGTCCCACATAGGTTTAGGAATATCTCGGTTGATGGTCGGAGTGCCGAAGATGAGGCCGTCGCACTCTTCCATCAAGTCCCGTACATCGGCAAACGAGGCATGGTTGATGTGACAAAGCGTCACGTGCACGCCGGGAATTCCAGCTCCCTTTGCCACAGCCTCGGCCATCTGCTCGGTGTTGCCGTGCGGAGAGAGGTAGAAAATGGCGACGCGCTTGCCGCCCGCTTTTGGCATGGACCACTTGCGATAGAGATCGATTATCTGGCGCGGCTCGCTGCGGAAGATGGGACCGTGACTCGGGCCGACCATGGTCAGTTCGACATCATCGAGTTTGGCAACGGCAGCCAGGACGCGCTCCTTGAAGGGACGCATCAGGCAATCGTAGTAAAAACGGGTCTCGCCGGAGAAGTCGTCCATCTCGTCGGCGAAGATCCCTTCACCCGCAAAATGGGCGCCGAAAGCGTCGCAGGGAAAGAGGACGCCGTCTTCCTGAAGCAGCGTGAACATGGTGTCCGGCCAGTGCAGAAAAGGAGCCGCTATGAATTTGAGGGTGCGGCCGCCCAGGTCGAGAGTTTCTCCGTCCTTGACGATGCGGGATTCGAATGGGGTATGGATCTGGTTTCCCAGAAAGGTGCGTGCTGCCTGGCTGGAGACAACGACAGCCTTCGGGCAGTGCTTGAGCAGGAACGAGAGCGAACCGGAATGGTCCGGCTCCGAATGGTTCACGACTATGTAGTCGATCTCGGCCGGATCCTGGACGGAGCGGAGTTTTTCCAGGAACTCCTCGCAACGCTTCGCCTTCACGGTATCGATGATGGCGGTATGGGTGGCGCCCTTTACCAGATAGGAGTTGTAGGTGGTGCCGTGCTCGGTGGGAAAGAGATCGTCGAACACGGTGAGGCTCGGATCCTTCACCCCTATCCAGTACAGCCCTTTTCCTAATTCGACAGCTCCAGACATGCCACACCCCCTATCGGAAATCATTTTTTTGCTACGCCAAAAGGGTTAGCTGCAACCCTTTCTTGATAAGCGGCCCCCGCGGAAAATCCACGGGGGCCCTGATTAGTGCCAGACGATATCAAAAACGCAGTGGTAAAGCAACCCGGAAAAGGGTTTACTTCGCCGCGCCGCCTCTGCCGCGACGATACTCGACTACCACCGAATCGCGACGGGGTGCGCTGGCAGGCTGGCCGGGACGACCACCCTTGGCTGCGCCGAACGACTTCTTGCGCGGGTCGGAAGAAGGACGGCCCTTCCTGGCGCCGGGCGCACCGCCAGCCCTTCTCAGGGGACGGGTCGGCTCGAAGCCTTCGATCACGTGCTGCGGCAGGGTCTTGCCGGTGAAGCGCTCGATGCGGTCCAGGTATGCCACCTCGTTGCCGGAGCAAAAGGAAATGGCGATGCCGCTGGCTCCGGCGCGGCCGGTTCTGCCGATGCGGTGCACATAGTCTTCGGCGAACTTGGGGAGGTCGAAGTTGATCACGTGGCTGATGCCGGAAACGTCCAGGCCACGGGCGGCCACGTCGGTTGCCACCAGGAGGCGAACCTTGCCGCGACGCATGTTGACGATGGTCTTGTTACGAGCGCCCTGCGACATGTCGCCGTGCAGCGCTGCAGCAGCGTGACCCTGCGCGTAAAGCTCGGAGGCCAGCATGTCTGCATCGCGCTTGGTGGCGGAGAAGATGATCGCCTTGGTCATGCTGGCGTCGTTGATCAGGTGCTGCAGGATGCGGTTCTTGTGGCGCATGTCGTCGGTGACGTGCAGGCGCTGCTCGATCTGAAGCTCCTGAACCTTGGTCGCCTCGACGGCGATGCGGACCGGATCCTTCAGGAGGCGCTTGGCGAGTTTCGCCATCGCGTCGTCCATGGTGGCGGTGAAGAGCAGAGTCTGGCGCTCGTCCGGCGCTGCGGCGGCGATGCGGTCCACGTCCTCGGAGAAACCCATGTCCAGCATGCGGTCAGCCTCGTCCAGGATCAAAAGCTCCAGGCGCGACAGGTTGATGCTGCGACGGTCCAGGTGGTCGATGAGACGTCCCGGGGTAGCGACGATGATGTCGACCGGCTGGGACAGGAGAGCCATCTGCTCACGGTAAGGCATGCCGCCCAGGATGGCGCCGCATCTTACGCGCATGAACTTGCCGTAGGTGCGGACCGCGTCGGTCACCTGGTTGGCGAGTTCGCGGGTCGGGGTAAGCACCAGGATGCGGGGGCCTTTCCCTTTCAGAGTGGACGGCGTCAGCAGGCGCTCAAGAGCGGGGAGCACGAAGGAAGCCGTTTTGCCGGTGCCGGTCTGTGCGCTCCCGATCAGATCCTTGCCAGCGATGGCAAGCGGAATCGACTGAGCCTGGATCGGGGTCGGTTCGGTGTAGCCGCAAGCGGCGATAGCTTTCAGGATCGGTTCGGAGAGTGCGAGTGTTTCAAAAGACATGGAGATTCCTTTCGTCCCTTGGGCAAAAGTCGTCACAGCGCAAGGACCGAGGAATCCCCGACGGGCTGGCGAGCGAGCTACTTTTTTAAAAGGGGGTGCAGAGTGTGTGGGCGTGAAAAACCGCTGCAGCAACATTTGCCGCAAGCATTTATTCGGGACAGCAACACGCCAAGTGACCGGCAAATTCATACATCGTTGCCAACCAATAGCTGCTGCCGCATTTCTCGTGGGGATTAACCTGAATGCGAGGGGTTGGATCGATGGGAAGGGAAACATTCTCCCAGCTGGAACTGATGTCAGTCAGACGAACATCTTTACTACAGTCGAAAGGGGAAAGCAAGCTTTTCTTTTCTGCGCGGGGGGCCAAGCGGTATACAGAGCAGCGCCCGGTCGCACGCAAAAATAACGAACCGGCCGCTGAGATTTGGGTGACCAATCCCCGCGTCCATCAGGTCCACAGCGTCCACAAAGTCACCGCGTCCACCTCAGCAGCGCAGTCACGCCACCATGCTGCAGACAGCACCGCCACCAACAAAAAACCCCGCTCAGGGCGGGGTTTTTCAGAATCATCGGTCGGCAAACTGCAGCGTAGTGGAGGGCACCCGCCGCGCAACCACTGACTACTTCTTCTTGCTTGCTATGGCATCCTTGAGGGCCTTGCCGGGACGGAACTTGGGAACCTTGGCTTCGGCAATGTTGATCTCTTTGCCGGTCTGCGGGTTTCTACCGGTACGTGCCTGACGCTGCGATACTTCAAAACTGCCGAAACCAACCAGGGTGACTCTGTCTCCCTGCTTCAGTGCGCTGCTCACGGTAGTAATGAAAGCACCGACAGCCTTCTCGGCTGCAGCCTTAGGGATATTAGCGGACTTTGCCACTGCTTCAACCAGTTCTGCTTTAGTCATGTCAAACCCTCCTTGGTTGTATTAAATTAGTGTCACTATAATCATAAATTTGCAATTGGCAAGGCTTTTCTTGACAGCCCCGGCTTTTTATCCGCGCCAGGAGCGGTTCTAGCTCTGGCATCCTCTGCGAAGCCGCGCCAGGCAAGGTTCTACAAATCGTGACCTTCGCTGCCTGCCCCCAAAGAGCAGGCAGCGAATATCTCACAAAAACAAGGAGTTACTCAACCGCACCAGGCCCAGCCGGCACACCCCGTACACCCGGCATAGCAGGCACACCCCGTACCGCCGGCACAGCCGGCATACCAGGTACAGCCGGCATACCCGGCACGAACGGCGCAAACGGTTCCGCCACCGGCTCAGGATCGTAGCTGGTCGGCTCACTGCCGCTAATGAAGCATTCCTGGACCGACCCCGGCGCTCCCTCGCGGGCCAACTTGCCACTGCGCCGGTCGATCAGAGCAAAGGTGACGTTTGAGGGGGTACGGAACTGCTGCACCGGCACCCCGGCCAGGGCACGCTGCATGAACTCGGTCCAGATCGGTGCGGCGGCCTGACCGCCGGAACCGCTCGATCCCAGGCTGCGCTCCTGGTCGTAGCCGACCCAGACACCGGCAACAAGCTGCGGCACGTAACCCACAAACCAGGCATCCTTCATATCGTTAGTGGTACCGGTCTTCCCCGCCACCGGTCGCCCCAGCGCTCGGGCCCGCCCGCCGGTGCCGCTGGTGACCACGCTCTGCATCAGGTTGGTCATGATGAAGGCGGTCTCGGGCGGGATTACCGGAATGGCGTTTAATCCCTGCGCGCCGTCCGGCTGGGTAACCGTAGGCTGAGCCATCTGCACGGGAGCTGCCTCCTCCCCCTCGACTTGCTCCTCATCCTCAGGCTCGACGGCAACGGTGGCACTGGAAGCCGCGCTGAATACCGGCAACTGCGGCTCCGCTACCTCCTCCAATACATTTCCTTCCCGGTCCAGTACCTTGGTGACGAAATACGGCGTGGTACGGTAGCCGCCCGAGGCGAACACCGCATAGGCGCTGGTGAGTTCCATCGGCGTCAGACTGGAAGAGCCGAGTGCCAGGGTGAGGTTGTTCGACATGGGGGAGTTGATGCCGAGCTTCTTGGCATACTCGATGGCGCTATAGACTCCGATCTGTTCCAGTATTTTCACGCTTACTACGTTTATCGAGTTGGTGAGCGCCTCGCGCATGGTGACCGGGCCGCGGTAGACGTTGTCATAGTTCTTCGGTTTCCAGGCTTTTTCCTTGCCGCTTTCGTATTCGACCTGAGAGTCGTCGATGATGCTTGCCGTGGTCAATCCCTTGTCAAGCGCCGCTGCGTAGATCACCGGTTTGAAGGCCGAGCCGGGGTTCCTCTTGGCCTGCATGGCCCGGTTGAACTGGCTCTTCCTGAAGTCGTAGCCTCCCACCATGGCGCGCACGCCGCCGGTGAGCGGATCGATGGCGATCAGTGCCGCCTGCGCCTCGGGCACCTGATCCAGGGTAAATACTGCGCCGGCGCGCTCCACGTCCGGCTCCTTCACCTGCAGTTCCAGCACTGCGCCAAGGCCAATGGCCCGCTTGGATTCCGGTTTGCCGTAACTGTTCACCAGCTCCAGCTTGCCGGCCCACTCCATATTCTTCCGGGTCACGGTACCGGTCCGGTCGCCGACACGCACGGTCAACTCGCGCTTAACCGAGTCCAGAGCAGTCACCACTCCCTGGTAAACCGAGCCCTGCTTCAGGGCGAGATAATCGATGCCGTCCTCAACCTTTTTGCAGAAGGGCTCCACCTCCTCCGCTTGCAGGTATTTGGTCGCTCCCCGGAAACCCTGCCGCTTGTCGAGCGCCTTCAAGCCGTTCACCACGCTGTCGTAGGCACCCCTTTGCATCTCGGCGTTCATGGTGGTGTAGATTTTCAGGCCGTCCTTGTAGAGCCGCTCCTCGCCGTACTTCTCCTCCAACTGCTTCCTGACCTCTTCCAGAAAGTAGGCGGACTGGTCCGCATTAACCTTCTTCAGCGGCTGGATCACGATAGGAGTGGCCTTGGCGTGATCAGCCTCCGCCCGGGTGACGTACCCTTCCTTCACCATCCGCTCCAGCACGTAGGTCTGGCGCTCCTTGGCCCGGTCCAGATGCTTGATCGGGGAATAGCTGTTGGGAGCCTTGGGAAGCCCCGCCATCATCGCCATCTCCGCCAGATTAAGCTTATCCACCTCTTTGCCGAAGTAGGTCTCCGCCGCTAGCTGCACACCGTAGGCGCCGGCCCCCATGTAAATCTGGTTCAGATAAATGTAGAGGATCTCGTCCTTGGAAAGACGCTCCTCCATCCTCTTGGCCAGGATCGCCTCCTTGAGCTTGCGGGAGAACTTCTTTTCCGGGGTAAGCAGCATCGACTTGGCCACCTGCTGCGTGATGGTCGAAGCTCCCTCTTTCTTGCGCATGGAGATCACGTTTTTAACCACCGCGCGCATCACGCCGAGGTAATCGATCCCCTTGTGCTGGTAGAAGTTGGAGTCCTCCGCGGAAACAAAGGCCTGTATCAGCCGCCTTGGCATCTTGTCCACCGGCACCACGGTGCGCCGCTCCAGGTAGAATTCGCCGACCAGGGTGCCGTCCTGACCAAAAACCTGGGAGAGGATGGGGGGGCGGTAGTCGGCCAGGCGGTCCACCTTGGGGAGGGTGTTCAGCAGATAAAAGAAATAGCCCAGAAAGGCCATCAGCAGGATGGTCGAGCATACGGCCGAAGCCGCCAGGAAGATCTTCCAGCCGTTCTTCGTCTTCAACTTGCGTGGCTGGGGCTTTGCTTTGTAAGTCTCCATATTAAGCGGTTCTCCGATGCCCGATGCTCCCGCCGCAAACAGATCTCCAGGCTGAAAGAGCAGAGGATGCTGCCCCGGGAAGGGAGAGCCATACCTGCCGCCACTTGAGTGGCTCAGCCAGAAAGGGAGCGCCTGCGATCATTGCGAGTACATCGTGCTGTTAGCGCAACAAGCACATTATACAAAGGGAAACATTATCTCAACTTATCCGATGAATTCAAGGTTAATGTGCGCGAGGGGGTCTGGCCGGGTGGCAGGCGATTTCCTTAAAAGTACCTAACATGCAAATAAAGCTAAACTTTTTCCGCAAAAGGGCCGATGTTGCAATTGAATCCAACGCCGTTAAAACATCTCGGGCATCATCTTAATTAGAAGGAGGAACCACATGAAGAGGATAATTATACCTGTGACCGCTACGCTGCTCTCGCTGGCCGCGAGCGCTTTCGGGGCCGAATTCCAGCCCAACGGTGCACTCGGCATCGGTGGAGCAGGCGTAGCGCGTAGCTGCAATGCCATGGCCGGCTACTGGAACCCCGCCGGACTAGCCTTTAACGAGCGGGACTTCTCGATGCCGATCAGCGTCGCCGCCGGGCTCAGGGTTTCCAAGGGACTGGCCGACAACGTCGACAAGTTAAGCAAATTCACCGAAGAAGACCCGGTCACCGGGCAATCCGCCTTCGACAATCTGACCAATATAGATACAGCGCAATTCAATCCCGAGGCACTGCGCGATGTGGTCAGCCTGCTCGCGGTGATAAAGGATATAGAAACCGAGAAAGGAACCATCTCACTTGGCGGCAGCGCTGTAGTGGCCATGCAGTACAAGCACTTCGGCTTCGGCGCCTTCGGCAACATCGAAGGGTATGCCAGGCCGGACGTAGACATGGCCAATGTCCTCCCGAACACCGATGGCGGGCCGGCCCTGACCGCGAGCGAGTTCGCCGACCTTGCCGCCCCGGCGGGCACCACACTTCCTTTCCCTGCTGAATTCCAGTTCTTCACCGACGCCGGCACCAGGGGCACCATGTACGACGCCCTGCGCGGCAACGGGCTGGACGATCGCCAGGCAAACAACATCATCATCTCTCTGGACGCGCAGTTCGCGGCGGCAGGCGGCAGCAGCTCTGCCCCGACCCAAAGCCAGGCAGCGGACATCATCGCCAACACCCTGGCCCCTGCACTGAACGGCGGGGGCAGCATCGACGACAACAGGACCTCGGTAATCCTGAAAAGCCTGGCCTACGTCGAATTCCCCATCTCCTACGGCCACCCGATCAGTCTGGGGAGATTCGGCCGGCTCGGCATCGGCGCCTCGATAAAACCGATCACGGGACGGGTTTACTCCTCGGCGCTCTTGCTGGTTGAGGACGAAAGCATCGACTCCAGCACCATTACCGACAACCTGACCGATAACTTCAAGGAAAGTACCACCGTCACCGTCGACCTGGGCGCCTTCTACAAGTACAGCAACTGGCTCAACGTCGGTATCGTGGCAAAGAACCTGACCTCCCCGAAATTCGACGCGCCGGAACTAAAGGACCAGGACGGCAACCTGGTCACAGTCGATGCCAAGGGAAACCCGATCAAGGCCGCGGAAAAAGTGACCCTGAAGCCCCAGGTGAGGCTCGGCGTGGCCCTGGATCCCTGGTCCTGGCTCACCATCGCGGCAGACCTGGACCTCACCGACAACGAGACCGTCCTGGACAGCTCGGACTATAAGAGCAGGAACCTGGGAGGCGGCATTGAACTGCACCCCGCCACCTGGTTCAAGCTGCGCGCCGGCATGTACAAAAACCTCTCCAATGACGATGTCGGCCCGGTGGCAACCGGCGGCCTCACCTTCGGCACCAAATGGGTCAACCTCGACCTGGACGGGGCTTACGGATTGGAAAGCACCAAGTACGACGAGAAGACCTATCCCAAAGAGTTGAGAGTGCAGACCGCGTTGAATATTCAGTTCTAGCGTCAAAGAGGGTGTGCCCGAAAGGCAGCGCCAAAAAGCAGGAAAAGCTGCCAGATCGCGATGATCTGGCAGCTTTTTTGTTTGTGCAGTGCCGTTGTGGGGATACCCCTACAACATCCTGTTGGTGTAAAAGATCCGGCATGTCGCTAATACTGTCCCTCCCCCCACCCAACTGCATTAAGTTAGCGGATATCCTGTAGGGGCGAACCTTGTGTTCGCCCAGATTTCTTGCTCGCCATTTCCATCGGAATCTTCGCTGGACCCGGGCGAACACAAGGTTCGCCCCTACGTAGAAGGAAGGGTTGACAAACGCGCTGGAAATTAGCTCCGCCTGGTTCCTCGAATCAGGAGGAGAATTACCATTAGCGGGCAGCATCGCTCCCTTTATTAGTAAAGCTTCCGGACGAGGGGACTTTATTGGTGCCCACGGCTGCCGCCTTTCTTAGTAAAGCCGTGCAGTTCCCGCCGTGCAATCCACATCAGACGCTCTAACCGCTCGTATACATGCTTACGTTTAATGGGGAATAGTGGTACGCTTGCGCCATGGTGACCTCACTCCTCTCAAGCGACGACCTCCGACAGGCTCGCACCCTTGTCGAAGAGAGTGGCCTCTCTTTCGAGCCACCGTACGACGACTTGGTCGGCATCTTCCAATCGAGACAGCTTGTGGCTGTCGGTGCCCGCCAGGGGCGCGTGCTGAAGATGCTCGCTGTCGCGCGCAGCCACCAGGGTGGCAGCCTCCTGGACGAAGTGGTCACCGAGTTGATCGGCCGCGGCTTCCAGCAAGGGGCCGACTCTTTCTTCATCTTCACCAATCCCAGCCACGCAACCAACTTCGAACGATTGAATTTCAACCTGCTGGTCTCCTCGGGCAAAAGCGCGCTCCTTGAGTACGGCGACGGGCTGAGGCGCTATCTGGCACGCCAGCAGCCGCTGGTACAACCTGGCCCCAACGGCGCCGTGGTAGCCAACTGTAACCCCTTCACCCTGGGACACCGCTACCTCATCGAGCAGGCGGCGGCCAGGGTGGAGCACCTCTACCTGTTCGTGGTACGCGAGGAAAAGTCCCTGTTCCCCTTCGACTGCCGCTACCGGATGGTCCGGGAGGGGACCGGCGACCTTAAAAACGTCACCATCCTCGACACCTCCAGCTATGCAGTCTCCAGCGTCACTTTCCCGACCTACTTTCTCAAAGACGGCGACCCCGGCGGCGAGGTACAGATGGAGCTCGACCTCCTTTTGTTCGCCAACCGCATCGCCCCTCATTTCAATATCATAACGCGCTTTGTCGGCAGCGAGCCGCTGTCAAAAACCACCGCTGCCTACAACTGCGCCATGCACAGGCTCTTGCCGCCGCTCGGCGTCGAGGTTTGCGAACTGGAACGAAAAGATGCAATCGGCTCTGTAATCAGCGCCTCCCGAGTCAGGAACCTGCTTTGCCGCAAGGAGGTCGAAAAACTCGCGGAACTGGTGCCGCAGACAACTCTGGAGTTCCTACTCTCCGGCGAGGGGCGTAAAATCTGGGAGAAGGGGGTACGGACATGAAGATAATAAAAAAGGTGCAGGCCGGAACCATGCAGTCGAGCGACCTGATGGTCTTTCTGGAACCGGCTGACACGCTGACGGTGACCATCGAATCCACGGTTCTGAAGCAATTTGGGGCGCTGATCCGGGCCAAGGTTGACGAGGTGCTGGCGCGGCACGCTATAGAAGCGGGCGTGGTCAGGATCACCGATCGCGGGGCGCTGGATTACGCAATTGAGGCGAGGCTGGAAACCGCCATTTCGCGGGCGACGGAGGCATAGCATGGAAGGGCTCTGGTACAAGGAGTGCTCCAAGGGGAGACGCTTCATCATCAAGATCACGCCGGGTGAGAACCTCACCACGCGGCTGTTGCAGTTCGCCCACGTGGCCGACGTGCGCTACGCCATGATCGTTTCGGCGGTGGGAAGCGTCAAGAACGTGAAGCTGCGCGGCATCAAGACCGGCGCCAAGCTCCCCATCACCATTCCGCGGGTCACCATACACCACATCGAGGGTCCGCTGGAACTTCTGGGTCTCCAGGGGAACATCGTCCCGGGGGAATCGGATCTGTTGGACTTCCACTTCCACATCATGATGTCCAAGTCAAACGGCGAGGTGGTCGGCGGGCATCTCTACGACGCCGAGGTGTTCGCCACCTGCGAGATCGTGCTCACCGAACTGGACGTCGCAGGGGTCGAGCGCCACGTATCGAAGGTGGGCGGCATTCCGACCATCTATATAGATGAAGGGGGTGAGTGATGACCGACTTCACGCTGAGACGCTCGCTTTTGTACGTGCCGGGCAACATGCCTTCCATGCTGCAGAACATCCACATCTTCAACTGCGACGCGGTGATCATCGACCTTGAGGACGCGGTCCCGATGAGCGAGAAGGATGCGGCGCGCCACCTGGTCAAGCACTTCCTGATGGATTACACGGAGCGCAACAAGGAGATCCTGGTGCGGATCAACCCGCTGGACAGCCGCTGGGGTCATGAGGACCTGAAAGTGGTGCTGCCGGCGCTGCCCGACGGCATCAGGCTTCCCAAGGCGGACACCCCGGAGATCGTGGAGCGGCTCGACACGCTGTTGACCGAATTCGAAGAAGAGCTCGACCTGGAGATCGGCCGATTCCGGGTGCTACCGTCTCTGGAGAGCGCGCTCGGGGTTATCAACGCCAACGGCATCGCCAACAGCTCGGAGCGCATCTTCGCCCTTGCCTTCGGCGCCGAGGATTACACGGCCAGCATGGAGATCGAGCGCACCAAGGGGGGCGAGGAACTCTTCAACGCCAGGACCCAGGTGCTCTGGGCCGCTAAGGCCGCCGGCATTCAGGCGATCGATACCATCTTCGCCGACGTGGGGGACATGGAGGGTCTGCGCGCCGAGACCGAGCTTGCCAAGAGGCTGGGGTACACCGGCAAATGCCTGGTCAACCCGCGCCAGATCGAGGTGGTGCACGACGTCTTCGCCCCGAAGCAGCAGGAAGTCGACTACGCCCTGCAGGTGATCGAGGCAATCCAGCGGGCGCGCCTTTTGGGAACCGGCGTCATCGCGCTCGGTGGCAAGATGGTGGACGCCCCGGTGGTAAAAAGGGCGGCCCGTGTGCTGCGCACCGCCTATGCCCACGGCATGGTGGACACGCTGATCGACGAGGAGGTCATCAATGGCGCTCAATAGCCTGGGCAGAGAAATTCCCGAGAGCTACGCCGGGAAAACGCTGGTTCCCTATCGGGATCCCTTTTCGCTCACCCCGTCCGGCAATGTGGCCACCAGAGCGCTCAGGCGCAGAAACCCCGGCTCCAGCAAGCTCCTCGCCTCGCTTCGAGAGGCGATCGAGGCCAGCGGTCTCAAGGACGGCATGACCATCTCCACGCACCACTCGCTGCGAAATGGCGATTACCTGCTGAACAGCCTGGTGGAAGAGATCGCCGCCATGGGCCTCAAGGGAATCTGGATCGCCTCCTCATCGGTGCACCCAGTACATGCCGAAATCATCCCCCACATCAGAAGCGGCGTAATCGCCGGCTTCCAGTGCGGCGTGAACGGCCTGATCGGCGAACTGGCCAGCCGGGGCGAGTTGAGCTGTCCCATCGTGGTCCGCTCGCACGGCGGCCGGGCGCGCGCCGTCATAGAAGGCTCGGTCCATATCGACGTCGCCTTCATTGCCGCACCCTGCTGCGACTCCTACGGCAACATGAACGGCTACTACGGCCCCTCCGCCTGCGGCAGCCTGGGTTACGCCCATACCGATGCCCTCTATGCCTCCTGCGTCGTCGCCGTAACGGACAACCTGGTCCCCTTCCCCGCCGTGCCGATCAGCATTCCGCAGACCCTGATCGACTACGTGGTGCAGGTGGAGCGGCTGGGTGATCCCGGCAAGATCGTCTCGACCACCACGCGCATCACCAAGGATCCGGTCGGGCTTCAGATCGCCAGTTACGCATCGCAGGTGATCGAGGCGTCCGGACTGCTGCAGGACGGCTTCTCCTTCCAGACCGGCAGCGGCGGCATATCGCTCGCCGTGGCGGACAAGGTGCGCGCCTCCATGCGCCGCGGCGGCATCCATGGCAGTTTTGGTTGCGGCGGTATTACGGGATATTTCGTGGATATGCTGGAGGAAGGACTCTTCGCCTCGCTTATGGACGTGCAGTGCTTCGACCAGGACGCGGTCAAATCCATCGGGAGAAACAGGGCGCACCAGGAGATCAGCGCCGATCAGTACGCCAACCCGTTCAACGCGGGAGCGGTAGTGAACCGGCTCGATTGCGTCATCCTGGGAGCGACCGAGGTCGACACCGCCTTCAACGTCAACGTGAACACGGAATCCAATGGCTACCTGCTGCATAACACCGGCGGCCACAGCGACACCGCGGCGGGCGCCAAGCTCTCCATCATCGTCGCCCCCTCGATCCGTGGCAGGCTTCCCATCGTCAAGGACCATGTGACCACCATCACCACCCCGGGCGAGACCATCGGCGTGGTGGTAACCGAGCGCGGCATCTGCGTGAACGAGAAGCATGCCGAGCTAAGGGAAGAGCTGATCCGGAGAAAGCTTCCGGTCAAGGATATCGGGGAGTTGCAGCGCGAAATCTGCAAGGTCACCGGCACACCGCGCCCGCTTCAGTTCGAAGACGAAGTGGTGGCGCTCATCGAATACCGGGACGGGTCCATAATCGATGTGGTACGACGCGTTAAGGATTAGCCTCCTGGAGGCCCGCGACCTGCGCCAGGCCCTCCTGGAGAGCTGGTTCCCCGCCCCGTTCCCCGCGACGGTCATGCTCTCTTTGAACCTGCCGGGAGACGAAAAGATCGGAGAGCGCGCCGAGCGACTTTTTGCCTGGGGGGAGCAGGCGCTCCTCGCAGCACTCCCGGTTCTCGGCACCGAGCACAGGTCGGATGCCCTGGGTCCCTTCGCGCTGTACCGGACACCGCTCGAGGCGATAGAGGCAAAACTTCTTGCCATACGCGTCGAGAGCGGGCATCCTGCCGGAAGGCTACTGGACCTCGACATCTACGATGCCGCAGGTCAGCCGGTAGCCCGATCCACACTTGGCCTTACGCCAAGAAACTGTTTGCTCTGCGAGGAACCGGCACTGGCCTGCATCCGAGCGGAACGCCACACAATGGAAGCCCTGAAAACAAGGGCTCATATGGTGATAGATGCACTCTGAACTCAAAAAACTCGCCCTGAATCTGGTGCGCGGCGCCTTCTTAGAACTTTATCTCACCCCGAAACCGGGCCTGGTGGACCAGTACGACAGCGGCTCGCATTCCGACCTCTCCCTCTCCACCATGGAAGAATCCCTGAAGATCGTCACCCGCTACCTGCTTGAGCTGAGCGAAGCGGTTGGTAACGGGGGGGATTTTGCTGCGCAGGTGCGGATAGGCAACGCGGCCGAGCGCGCCATGCTGAAGCAACTCGGCACCAACAGCCACAAGGGATACATCTTTCTGAGCGGCCTGTTACTCTCGGCAAGTTCCCAGGCCACGAGCCAGGACGAGAGCGCGTTGCGTCAGGCTGTCACCACCCTTGCCATAGAATTCTTCAATCGGGATGAATCCTGGGCGAGTAACGGCAGCAAGGCCCGTAACCGCTTCGGGGCCGGAGGTGTCAGGACCGAGGCGCTTAACGGCCTACCCTCTTTGTTCGGGGAAGCGCTCCCCGCCTTCCGGCAGGAGATCCTGTCCGGCGGCAACAGGGGGAGCGCCGTGTACGCCATGCTGGGGCGCCTGATGGCCACCGTCGAGGACACCACATCGCTGCACAGGTGCGGCAGCGAAGGGCTCAAAACCGTGCGTGAGGACGGCCGCATGCTGGAGCGGCTGGTAGCCGACCGGGAAGACTTCATCAGCTTTCTCTCCGAGCGTAACGACCACTATGTGAGCAAAAACCTCACTATGGGAGGCGTGGCCGACCTGCTTGCCCTCGCCTTCGCCTGGCTGAGCCATACCGGCGAGTTGGAAGGCGTATCCCAGGCTTAGCGGAATCTCCCACGACCCTACCTTAACCGCAGATTCGCAGGTCGGGTTAGCGGCCTCATCGCGTAACCCAACGGCATGTTGGGGTTCACGATAGAGCCGTTCCCCCAACCTACTTGCTACGGTTTTCGAACCCTTCAAACAGCCCTTAATGCCAACTCCCAACTTTTCTCACCCTTTATAACACCTCCCCCCTTTGACAAAGGGGGGTCGGGGGGGATTTGCCTTCGGTGGCACCGGCGTCGTGGCCCCCCTAAATCCCAGCACCTCTCCGGCGGATTGATGCAGCTCCGTTTTTGAACCTAATCCAACTTCCACCCCCTCCCATCAAGGGAGGGGAGCTTTAAAGGCCTCGAACTTCTTCTTATCATTTCCATCGAATTCGCCGAACCTGGGCGAACCCGGGCGAACACAAGGTTCGCCCCTACGTGAACTCAAAGTTCCGTTGCCTGAAGGGCCAACCCCCATCATAGAACAGGGTCCCGCCTTCAACGTAGAACGTAGAACGTAGAACGGTTTCCCGCCTTCATCCCCCCCTCCCCTTGCCGCTTTTCATGAACAATTCCCGTTTACTTCGCAGTTACTGCATGCTAACATTCGGGCCGCTCGCGACCCCCTACTGAACTGGTAGCAGTTCCCCTATCTGGCGGAGTTTGCCCCCTACCGTCATGGGACGCGCAGCAGGCCAAGACCTTCTCTCCAGCAGCATCAGGCACGTAAACGAAAAGGGATATCTGCCATGTCTTTTGACGGCGATTTAGAGCACCTGCCAATTGTAGATGTCATCCAGCTGCTGCACGCTACCGGCAAGTCCGGCACCCTGACGCTGAGAAGCCTAAAAGGCGAGAGCCAACTGGTTTTTCACAACGGCTACATCGTCAGCGCAAACCACGTCAACAACAGCGTGCGGATCGGCCAGATCCTGCTGGACATGGGAAAGATCTCCGAGGATGTGCTGGATAGTGCGCTTCGCGACCAGCAGAAAGCGGGGTCGCAGAGAAAGCCGATCATCCAGACTTTGATAGAGGGTGGTAAGGTGCAAACCGAGGCCGCCTACCAGGGTCTGGAAGCGCTGATCGAGATGACCATCGTCGAGGTGCTCACCTGGACCAAGGGGACCTTCTCTCTCGATGTGAATAAAATATTTGTCTCCGATGAGTACCGCTATTTCCCCGAGCAGTTAAAAAAAGAAATGCAGCTCAATACCCAGAGTGTCCTGATGGACGCATTGCGCATCTATGACGAGCGCAAGCGCGACGGAACCTTGACCGCGGAGGCGATGTTCGGCCCGGCCCGTCAGGTGTCGACCGAGTACACAGGTATGGAAATCTCCGATGCCGACCTCGGTCTGGACGCGCTCGACGACCTGGAGCGCAAAATCCCTGAGTACTTTACTGCTCTCAGTTCCTACGAGCCTGATTCACCCGCCAAGAGGCTGCAGCAGATGCTTGCCGGCATAGCGCCGGAAGAACAGCAGCGGCTCTTCGGCTATCTGGACCGATTGACCGAGGCAGCGCAAAGCTCCGGCGACGGCACCGGAGTGATCCTCGTTACCAGCGACAAACTGCTGCGCGAGTGCGTTGCGGCGGTCTGCGGTCCGCGTTTTCTCTTGGCCACCGACGACGCAGCGGGCGTTGATCCCATCATAGACCACTCACTTTCCAAGGGTCGCGTCCCAATGCTGCTTCTGGATGCAGGTGAGCGCAGCGGCCGGGGTAACGGCGGGGAAGGGATCGTGGCCTTGTTGCAGCAGAAACGGGAAAAATATCCCGAGCTTGCCGTCATCTTGCTGACCTGCCCCGGAGATTACCAGCTCACCGTGCATGCGCTGCAGACCGGCATCAGCGCAGTGCTGCCGAGATCAAGCCGTGAGGAGCGCCCGGACAGCTTCATCGCTGACACCATAGATTGCAGCAAGGCGCTGGAGAGCTATCTCAGGAAGGCGCGGACCGAGCCGGCGCAGGGGCTTTTACAGCAGGTTAAGCAACAATTTCTGGCGATTTCGGAGCAAAACGAGCCGCCAGAAGTTACCTTCATGCTGCTGCAGGCCATCAGCGCCTTTTTCGAGAGGGTCACCACCCTGGTACTGATACGCTCGGAGCTGATCGCAGAACGGAGCATCGGCATGAGCGGGCCCGGCACCATCTCATCGACCAAGCTGCGCATCCCGATTTCCGGGGGATCGCTATTTCAAAAGGCGCTGACCGGGGAGACCTATTACGGCGACGCCGATCCGGCGCTGCGCGACACCCTGTTCGAGACCATTGGAACGCCGGCCAGCCCGAAGATTCTCCTGCTTCCGGTGAAGAGCTTTGGCAGAGTGATTGCGCTCATCTACGGCGACTTCGGCGCACGCGCGGGGGGAGCCCCCCAGCCGGAGCTCCTAGAGGTCCTCGCGCTGCACGCGGGGCTGGTGATCGATAACGCACTGTACCGCAAGAGATGCGCGCAAAAAGCGGCCAGCTAGGGTTCGTTCGATAAGCTGCTCACCCTCCGCCCCCCACTGCCGTTAAGTTAGCGGAGGCGTATACTCGTAGGTCGGGTTAGCAGCTTCATCGCGTAACCCGACGGGCTCACCCTCCCCCAGCCCCTCCCATCAAGGGAGGGGCTGGCAAAAGGCCAAGCCCCATCAAGGAGGCAGCCAGAGGCCGCATCCCGTTAAGGGTGAGAGGGAAGCCAGAGGCCACATCCTCTCTAGCCTCTCGTTCCCAAGCTCCTGCTTGGGAATGCCATGCCCGGCAAAGCTCCAGCTTTGCATGAGGCGAAGCGGAGCTTCTTAGGGCAGTACGTTCCCAAGCTGGAGCTTGGGAACGAGAGTAGGCTACTCGCTCCCCCCTCCCTTTATGGGTGGGGGTGGGGGGATGGCGCTAACGCACTCCCTGAGGAACGACACGTCAAAAACAAGTAAAGGGGCAGCCATGGATGCGAAGATTTTTGTCCAGATTCTGGAAATAGCCTTCAGTAAGAAGGTCTCTGATGTGCATTTCGAGACCGAAAACCCCCCTTTCTTCCGGGGCAAGGGGCAGATCATCCGCTCTAAGCTCCCCAATCTGACCGCCGATGATACCGAGTTCATCGCCACTCAAATCCTGACGCACAACAACCGTCGCTGGGAAGCGGACCAGAAAGAATTCGACACTTCGTTCTCTCTGCCAAGCGGCGCGCGTTTCAGGGTCAGCATCTTCCGCCAGCGCGGCAACTTCGGCATTATCATGCGCGTGATACCGGCCAACATCGGCACCTTCGAAGAGCTGCGCCTGCCGCCGGTGCTGGGCGAGATCGTCAAAGCGCCCAACGGCCTGATCCTGGTCACCGGGCCTACCGGCAACGGTAAATCGACCACGCTCGCCTCGATGCTGCGCTACATAAACGAGAACTTCAGTTACAACTGCATCACCATCGAGGATCCCATCGAGTTCCTGTTCACTTCGAGTAAAAGCTGCATCATTCAGCGCGAAGTGGGGATCGACACGGACAGCTTCAGCAGCGCCTTGAAGGCCGCTCTGCGCATGGACCCTGACTTGATAATGGTGGGCGAGATGCGAGATACCCAGACCATCGACGCCTGCCTGATGGCAGCCGAAACCGGGCACCTGGTGCTCTCCACCCTGCACACCCAGGGAGCGGTTTCCACCATCAACAGGATCGTCGGGCATTTCCCGCCCGAGGCACAGGAGATCGTACGACAGAGGCTAGCGGATATTTTGGTGGCAACTGTCTCCATTCGTCTGGTCATGAACAAGACCGGTGAATACATCCTCCCCGCCCTGGAGATCATGCGCGCGACGACCACCATTCAAAGCTGCATCAGGGAAGGGCGGCTCGACGAGATAGAGGGGCACATGGAGAACAGCCGGAGCCAGTACCAGATGCAGACCCTGGATCAGCATCTGATCCAGTTGCACGAGCAGGAGCAGATCACCATGGAGGACGCCAAACGGCTGTCGCATTCCATGGACCTGGAGCGGAAGCTGATGTTTACTAACTGAGAAGCAGATAAAGATTAAGATTGAGATAAAGAATGGTAGATCGGGATTGGAGCACTCAGCTTCAGAAGAGCTAACCTTGCCAGGTTTATTATCCTGAGGGGCAGCGACAATCGTTAATGCAGCAGGAAGCCGAATGCGGCTAAACAAAAAAAGAGGCCGACGAACTTAGGTGCGTCGGCCTCTTCTATTTGTGTCTATTTATGGTCTGCAACTCGGGCAGTTTCTATTAAAGCGGCTTGGTCTCAGCTGCGAGCTTGCCGGCTATTGCAATCCTGTCAGCTTCAGCTTTCTCGGCCGCAGCCGTTGCTTCCGCTTTCACTTTAGCTTCCGTTTCAGCAGCGGCCTTTTCCAATTCTGCTCTTTCAGCAGCTAGCTTCGCCTCTACTGCTTTTCTCTCGGCTTCTTTCTGGGCCGCGATTTTTTCCAACTCTGCTTTTTCAGCAGCGATCTTTGCCTCAGCCTCGGCCTTTAGCTTGGCTGCTTTCTCTGCTGCTATTCTTTCAGCTTCTGCTTTTACAGCCGCTGCTTTCTCTGCGGCGACTCTTTCTGCTTCTGCTTTTGCAGCTGCTACTTTTTCCGCGGCTAATCTTTCGGCTTCTGCTTTTTCAGCGGCCCTTACAGCAGCTGCTTTGACGGCAAGTTCATGTTTGGTAACAGCAATACTCAAAGAGTTGAAGAAGTCCGTATAAAAGCCCGGTTCAGTGATATTTCCTTCCTTGACAACCAAGGTCTGATATTCGGTACCAGTGGGAATGATCGGCAGTATCCAAAGCAGGTGCCACCAGGTGGTAGTGGTGCGGTGGAGAACTGTCTGTTGGCTGGCAGCTAAAGATATATTTGTTTCACTACTCGCCACTTCGGAAATATCAGTTGATACGTGAATGATGTAGGAAATTTCCGGGTCTTTCTTGTCCTCCATATTGCGCACGGCTTTCACTATCCCGGACTTCTGATCCGCGTTTTCTATGATAAAGCCCTGCTGAATGAAAGTCTGTTTTACCATCTTGAAGAGACTGTCTGACGACTGGGAAAACGTAAGCTGATTTTTAGTAAGCGAATGCTGACTGTCGAAAGCTTTCTGATACCCCTGCTGGTTACCTGCGCACCCGTTCAGAGTGAGAAGTGCTACCAACAATACGGGAATAAAACTGAAACTAGATAACTTCATAATCGCTCCTCGGCCACAGCTGGGTGTCGTTTGCCACAAAGGCGATTAGAAGTATCACGTTAAAGACGTTGTGGCAAGCGGAGATAGCAGCAACGCTTACTGAAACGAAGCTATCATCTCCTCAAGCTCCTGGCGCAGTTCAACTATCTCGCTGCGAAGCGTGCCGACCTCTTCTTCAAGCCGCACCAGCCGTTCATTGCCAGGCGCCTGTCCTGCAGCGCGAGGACTCTTCTCAATAGCAGCTCTTTCAATTTCAGGCTCTTCCTCCTCAGGAAAATCCGGCATCCCCGCAAATACCTGGGCGTAGCGCTGATCCTTGCGCCCCGCCTGGCGAGGCAGCCGGATAACAAGCGGCGGACCGCACTGCTGCAGCTCCAGGAGGATTGCCTCCACCGCTGCAAGATCTGCTATTTCAGCCATGCGTTCGGCACGGTTTCTAAGTTCCCCCACGGTCTGCGGGCCGCGCAGCATCAGCTCGGCAAGAACGGCCCGAGCCGCTGGTGCAAGATGCAACTTGGTGGTAACGGAATGGCAATACTTGGCGACACGCCCGCCGGTGGTGGTTAATCGCGCCAGCCCTCGGGAGCCGAGAGTTTCCAGACCGCGCACCAGGTCCGCCTCGGTGAGGTTCATGACAGGGTCCCGGTTCGACTTCTGGTTGCAGGCGTTCACCAGGGCGTTCAGGCTTAGCGGGTAGTACTCCGGTGTGGTGAGCTCCTTCTCCATGAGGCAGCCCAGTATCCTGATCTCCAACTCGCTCAGATTCATCCTCATCTGCTACTCCTTCTTGTTCTGCGAAAGCACTTTTCCAAAGGTGGAAGCCCCGGCGCCGTACGCGTTATGATTTATGCCCATGACAATAGCAGATGACATGCTGATCTGGAAAAGGTATTATTGTCCGAATTGTGCCTGCCCCGGAGTCCCCTCCACATCAACTCCATTAGCGCCGAAAGGGGCCAGGAATAAAATCCAACCCAATAAATGCTGCATCGGCCCGGGAACATTCCCCGTCCCCTCCTCAAAAGGGGGAAAAAGGGGCTGAGCAAAAACTGAGATCGATGCCAGTCGACTCCCGGATGAAACACTCCAAAGAGAGGACCCGCATAATGGTTAATATCAGAGCTTTTTTCTTGTCCGCCATCCTGCTCGTTGCAACCTGCACCCCGGCATTCCCGTTCTGCTTCGAAGAGGCCGGCGCTCAATACGGTATCAACCCCCAGATTCTGAGAGCCATCGCCAAGGTTGAATCCAACTTCAACCCGGCTGCCTATAATAAAAACACCAACGGCACCTACGACGTCGGCCTGATGCAGATCAACACGATCTGGGCTGCAACCATAGGGAAGGAACGCTGGAAAACGCTGGGAGACCCCTGCAGCAATGCGAAGACGGGCGCCTATATACTTTCCACCTGCATGAATAAATATGGCTACACCTGGAAAGCTATCGGCTGCTACCACAGCCAGACCCCGGACAAGCGGGACCGCTATTCGAGAATGGTCTTCAATCAACTGCAGCGCGTAAAGCCTCTGGCGCAGGAAGCGGCCTATTCGCCGTTAAAGAACAGGGTCGAGGAATTGGTACGAGCGAAGGTCGACGGTTGGGTTGACAATGCCGCGCAGGGAAATGGCAAGGAATTTACTGAAAAGGTCTCCCGCTCTGCAGCGGCGCCAAAAGAGGTAGTGCAGGAGCAGCCAGCCCTTGTGGCCGAACCCCTGCCGGGAATCTCGCAAACTCTGGTCAGCTTTGGACCCGACCCCAACGAGGCAGCCGCCAGCTTTAGTATGGAACAAGAGCAGATGGAAAATGTAGCTCCGGGTGTTATGCCCTAGCAGTGAAGGTCACTCGGCGCCGCAACCCGGCGCCAGCACCCACTTTTGACGCGGGTCCACCAGTTCGCCGGTGATCAGCACCCGCCTTCCCCCGGCATCATCCTCTTGGATCAGAAACCCCGTCGTCTCCTCTCCATCCTGCAGCGGATGTTTTACAAAATTCGGCACCACCCCTACCAGCTTTAGAAGCTTTTCGCTGACAGTTTTAAACTCCTCCCCTTTGCCGACCACTAATACCCTGTAGCCCGCGCTTTCCAGCACCCGGAGCAGGGTGTAGCTGTAGGGGTCGCTCTCGCCGATGCTAACAATATAGCGCCCGCCCTTGTACTCGAAGTAGCGATCCGCCTTGACACTGAAGAGGGTCGGTGCTCCCTGAGCCGACTCAACAACCTTGTTCTTGCCCCAAGGGACGGCCAGGGCATTCAAGACGGCATCTACGATAGCTGCCGGGTCGAGCTCCCTGACCGAGCAGATCCAGGTGCTAGCAAGAAGGGTTGCCGGCGCAGCCGGGACTTCCCCGTAGACCGCAGCATCAGGTGCAACAGCTGAAGATGAGGGTGCAGTGGGAACTGGCGCGGGTGCTAGCGACGGAACTGGATTTAGAACCTGACCCGGCGCGCGTTCTGGCATGGGCGCTGGCGATGGCACGAGAGCTGGTGATGGCACGGGCGCTGGTGATGGCACGAGAGCTGGCGATGGCACGGGAGCTGGTGATGGCACGGGAGCTGGTGATGGCACGGGAGCTGGTGTGGGTATCGGCTCTGGAACTGGTGCTGCGTTTTCATCACGGGACTCGGGCGCTCCTGATACTTCATCCGTTGAAGTCGCCTCCGGCTTGACTGCAGTAGGAGATGCATCCTCCCGGTCTTGCTGTTTCCCTTCCTGCTCCGACCTCGCGGGGTGCTGCCGTTCAGTCTTGCGGGGAATGAGCAGGGTCTGCCCAACTCTCAGCCGTCTGATACTGGAGATGTTGTTGATGCGGATCACCTCCGGAATCAGTCGCTCCGCAGCCTCATCTGACATGCCGAACGGGCCCATCAGGATCTTAAAGATGTGATCTCCCGGCTTGACGGTATAGCGGACAAAATCTTCACCATCAGCAGAACTCCGTCGATCATTGCTGGTTCTGGCAGCAGCCGCAGGTCGCCCTTCAGCCTTTTCAGCCTTTTCAGCCTTTTCAGATCTTTCTGCCGTTCTAGCTTTTTTTGCCTTCTTCTTTTCCGGCTTCGTTGCCTTCTTCTTTTCCGGCTTCGCTGCCTTCTTCTTTTCCGGCTTCGCTTCCGGCTTCTGGCGGTCGAGTTCTTTGATATCGATATCAAACTCTGGCGGCGCGGCGTGAAGCTGGGCCGGCAAGGAAAGGAGCGCCACAAGGAGCAGGATTCCTGTTTGTTTCAGACTTTTCATCAGACGCCTCATCCGTTTTTTTGATGTCTTTACTTCTCTACCCAACCTGCATGAAGTGTTGGCTACGCCAGCTTTTCAGCGGTAGTAAACCACCATTCCCTTCACCTTGAGATCACTCTTGTTCCGGTAAATAGTGACGCCAACGCCCCCCTTTGCCACACCTTCCTCCTGGAGGTAACTCCCTTTCTTATCACTCGACTGCACCTGATAGCTATCGATGCCGCCGAACTCGAGCAGCACCCGGGAAAAGAGCTGGTCTGAGAGGGGTTCTCCGCCCAACGCAATGACTTGGATAGCCCTGTAGAGTCCTCCTTCCTGGAAAACTTTATACTCTGCCCTCTTGCCGATGTACCTTTGCCAGCCGGGATGGGTTTTGCCGTATCCAGGATCGGGCTTCGTTCCTGAAAGAAAGGCTGGAAGCGCCTTCAAACCTCGCTTAGCTATCGGCTTAGCAACTGACCCAGGCGCTGCCGGTGCCTGAGCCGGCGCGGTGGTCGGAGCCGGCGCGGTAAGCGGAGAAGGGGGCGCTGTGGTAGCGGGCGGCGATCCTTCCGCCGGGCGTTGCTCCAGCTGGGTCACGCTTTTGGAGGTAGCCAACGAGTCGGGAGCGGCCTTCTTTTTGCCTACAGCCAGATAGCCTACAGCCAGATAGAGTGCCAGCGGAATTAGCACCAGCGCCAGGGCGACCGGAATAATCCACCTCGGGTAATTCTTCTTCTCTGCGCGCCGTATGGCGTCGGCAAGCGGCTCCCCGTAAAAATAGTTATCAGGTACGGAACCGGTTTCCTGTTCCAGCTTCGGGGCTACCGACGCAATGCCCAATTCCTCCGTGGGCTCAGACTCAGATGATTGCGGCCCCAGGTCGACCCGGTCCTCCACATCCATCGGCGCGGTGGCCGACACACCTTTGCCCGAAGCACGACCCAGGACGGCTTCGAAAGACTTGATCGACCGTTTCTGTGCCTCGTTCAGAGCCAGTCCTTCCTGTTGCTGTCCTGAAGAGTGAGTTGGCGGCTCTTCATCTGCCGATTTTTCCCCTTCATGCGCCGGCAAGGCCGCTAGTTCCCCGGCGCTCAGGGTCGGGAAAACCAACTCCTCAAAACGCTGCGCTGGCGGAGAGGCGGCAGCCGGCTCTTGTGCGACTGGCTCTTCGATACCAGGGGATGGCAGGTTAGCAGGTGGTAGCGGCGCCGACGCCCGTTGGATCGGCTCTTTCGCGACAGGCTCCCTTGCTGATTTCTTCTTCCCCTGCACTGCTTCTGGAACCGGAGCCGGCAGAGCTGCCGACTTCTTTACCTTCGCCTCAGCTCCCTTACCCGCAGGAACAGCTTGGCCCGTAGCTTTCTTTTTAGGCGCTACTGGAGTTTTATTGTTCAGAAGCTGCCTTATCGCTTCTTCCAGCGCCTCGTCGTCCACGCTGAGATCCAGAAACGGGACGGCACCCTGCCTCGCCTGAGCTGCGTCTTCGGCGTTTCCAGCCAGCAGGATTATTTTTGCTTTTTGGGGAAGGACCTTTTTCAGGTGCCGCAGCATGATGATGCTGGAGAAACCGGAGATGCGGCTTTGCACGAAGGTAAAGTCGGGAGCGGACGCAGATATTTCCAGATCCGATGGGGTAAGGGTGGCGGCAGTCCGAAGTTCCAGGAGGCCCTTGGATTCGAGAGCTGCAAAGATCAGTTGCAACCTTTCGGTGTCTGTAATGAGGAGTACGCGCATTATGATTCAGTTTCCATATTCATGAGGCTCATTTTAGGGGACGAACGAGGGATAATCAATATTATTCAGCGCATGGAAGCATCTTCACACTGCAAAAAACCCTTACTGCATCGAAAATGCCCCATTCCCCTTCTGACTTCGGCTGAAGCGCTTCAGCACGCAAGCCTGACCTCCCCCCATTGAAGGGGGAGGAACCTTAACAGCGGCAGCTCAATGCTTATCCGGCGTTAAAATCATGTCCAAATGCCATCTCGACATCGCTCGACTTGCATGGGACTGCGGTGATGTGCTAGATTGCCACTGGACTTGAAGATCCCCGCTTCGCGCCGCCGCCAGATGTAGCCCCCGATTTCCGCGACTCGTTGCACATCAGGTAATTTTTCACGAGCCACCCGATAAAATTGCCGGACCAGATAATTTCCACATTCACTCCATGCATTGGGGCGGGTCTCGTGACCCGCCCCTGCTGTTTTTACACCAGGAGCTTTCATGCAGATTGTATTCGGCATCGACTTTGGGACTACCAATTCGGCGCTATCCATTTACCGCAACGAGCAGGTAGAGATTGTCAACATCGATGAACTGAACCCCAATAGCTCCCTGATGCGCTCGGTTCTCTATTTCAACGAGGATAACGAGATCTTCGCAGGGCACCAGGCTATCAACAATTACGTCGGTGAAGGGGCTGCCGGACGTTTCATGCAATCCATCAAGACCTTCCTCCCCAACAGGAGCTTCGAAAGCACCGAGATCTTCGGCAAAAAGTACGGCATCGACGATCTGGTTGCCATCATCCTGCGCAAGATCAAGGCAAAGGGCGAAGCGTACGTCGGCTGCCAGGTGGACAGCGTCGTACTGGGGCGGCCGGTGGTCTTTTCCGAGGACCCCGAGAAGGATGCTCTGGCGGAGAAGCGCCTGGAAAATGCAGCGCGCAAGGCGGGCTTCAGGAATATCTGGTTTCAACTGGAACCGGTAGCGGCCGCACTCGCCTTTGAGGAATCCTTACCCGCAGATACCGAGAAACTGGTCTTGATCGGCGACTTTGGCGGGGGTACCTCCGACTTCACCGTTATCCGGGTCAAGGGGGGCGCCTTTGCCAGGGCCGACCGGCGCAGCGACGTCCTTTCTCTGGGTGGCGTCTATACTGCAGGCGATAAATTTGACTCACAGATCATGTGGGACAAGATTGCCAAGTACTTCGGTCGCGGCGTCAAATACAAGGGAATGGGCAAGGAAGAACTATTCGACATCCCTCACAGCTTAATATATACTCTGTGCCAATGGCACAGGATACCGTTACTGAGAGCCAGAAAGACCCGCGAACAGATCAGACTGATTAAGCATGCAGCTACTGACAGAGTGGCCATAGAAAACCTGGAACATCTCATCAGTGACAATTACGGCTTCTTCCTGTTCCAGTCCATCGAGAAAGCGAAATGCGAACTGTCACAACTTGAACGCACCGCAATCAGTTTCAAAGAACGCGACCTGGTAATTTCCGAAGGGATAACCAGAGCAGAGTTCGAAGCAATCAATGCCGAGAACCTGTCCCGCATCGCCAACTGCATAGATGAAGTGATCGCAAGATCCGGAATCACCCACAGTAAAATCGATACCGTCTTTCTCACCGGCGGAACCTCCCGAATCCCGATGATCCGGAACCTTTTCGTGGAACGCTTCGGCAGTGAGAAACTTGAGAACAGGGACGCCTTCACCAGCGTGGTACACGGCTTGGGCTCCAGCGTTCCCCTGTTCATTTGAGGCAAAGCTTGCGGGAACGTCCGGAGTGCTGTCATGCAATGTAATGTAATGTTTCTGGTAATTCTCCTCCTGGGACTGCTCGCGAGCGGTTGCTCGACCACCTACATCCCGATCAGCTGGGGCATGGGGGACAAGGTGCAAGCGCTTTCCCGCTCGGACCTGACCCTGGCGATCCTTTTCGACCGCTATGATCCGGATCGGAGGACACTGCGCGTGGCCGGAGCGTCGTTTGACGAGGTGATGATGCCCGACGAAGTGAAGCATCATCTCGGTGCCTATCGCGCCGACACCAAGCTCATCTACCGCAACCTGTACCAGCAATACAGCGATCAACAGCTGCGCGACCTGATGGTCCACGAATTTGCCCACCATATCTGGTTTAGCATCATGACCCCGAAACAGCGGGAGGAATGGGGTGAGCACCTAAACGGTAATCCCACCGCATTGCAGTCTTTCGTGCGCCGTGTCTACCCGAACAGCGCCGATTACAGCACCGAAGACTTCGCTTTTACCGTAGAATACGCCCGCCCGGTCGACATACAGGCCTTGGCAACGCTAAAGTTGATCGACGCAAAAGAGCGCGATGCGCTTCTCTCCGAGCAAATGGCTGCCCAGCTGCCGTTTCCCATGCAAGGGAACACGACATTGTCCGCTGCCGGCGATGAAATTTCCGCAGCTCACAATAGCCACCCCAACATAGGACCGACCCCCGAATGAAATTTCTAGACAGTCTGGACCGCAAGATCGGGCGTTTCGCCATCCCGAACCTGACCATATACCTCATCGCCGGTCAATCGTTCTTTTATCTCATGTACCTGACGGGAAAGCTTGAGCGCAGCGCCACCTACCTGTCGGCGGACCTCCTGATGTCCGGCGAGTGGTGGCGGCTCTTCACCCTACCCTTCGATCCGCCCCGGTCCGGGCCGCTCTTCGCCCTCTTCGCCTGGTATTTCTTCTACATGATGGGATCGGCACTTGAGGAGCACTGGGGGGCATTCCGCTACAACGCGTACCTGCTTCTGGGTTGCCTCATCACCATCGCCATCTCATTCCTGGTTCCGGCGTACCCGGTCAGCAACGCCTTCCTGGCGGGATCCATCTTTCTTGCCTTCGCCACCCTCTTTCCCGATTTCCAGGTCCTGCTCTTTTTCATCCTGCCGGTGAAGATGAAATGGCTGGCCATCGTCACCTGGCTGGGCTACGCCTACCAGATCGTCTTCGGCGACTGGGCCACGCGGCTCCTGGTACTCGCCGCAATAGCCAACTATCTGATCTTCTTCGCCAACGACATCATCATGAACCTCAGGTACGGCCGCAAGCAGCTGGTAAAAAAGGCGGTGCAGAGCACCAGAAGAGATGAAGGCCCCAGCCACAAATGCACCACCTGCGGGATCACCGACAAGAGCCATCCCGATATGGACTTTCGCTATTGCCCGCAATGTAACGGGCAACACGGCTACTGCAAGGACCACATCTTCAGCCACCAGCACAAAAAGTGATCCAAGCCACAACTGGAATGAGTAGTTCAATGTTGGGTTTGACAACGAATTGTTTCACGATAACCTGCTGACCGGACCTGGCACCCGTTGCTGTCTGAAATAACTAGACCCGCGTATACGTTTTGTTCTATCTTGTTTCCGACAGACTCAACACTTAAGGGGGGATCATGCTAGATAAGCTGAACAGTATGGGGGACGAGCTCTACAGGACCTGGAGCTACGAACAGTGTCACGACGAAATCGGCAAGCTGGTCCAAGGGTACAAGAACGGATTGCCGGTCCAGATACTCTGTCAATTAGCAACTTCAATAGCAGGAAGTTCCGCCCTCGCCAGCGAACACATCTCCGCATTTCTCTCTGTGAAAGAGCGCAAGGCTATCATCAAGAAGGAAGCCGGCACTAACACAGAACTTCTCAACCTGCTGCAATCAACGCTCCTCTAGAACCGTGACGCTAGCCCAGCACCTAACGCTGACCGGCATAGCGGCCGTGGCTCTGGCACCTAAACTTGGCGCAGAGGAAATAGTGCTTTTTGCCATCGGTGCCGTCCTGATCGATGTAGATCACTATTTTCTCTACGTCCAGCGCAGGCGCGACCTCAGCATAATGGGGATGTTCCGGTACTTCGAAGAACTGCAGCCGATCCAAAGAACCATTCCCTACGTAGGCCTTTGCGTCCTCCACACGATCGACTTCTTCGCACTGCTTGCCGTACTGTCGTATTTTTACCCGATGGTCTGGAATCTGCTGGGGGGTTGCCTGTTCCACTTTGTCCTCGACCTCATTGACCTGCGTCGCAAAGGCGTCCTCTCCATCCGTCCTTACTTCCTCATAGAGCATCTTATCCGCCGTCGCGCCAAAGGCTATCCCTGGTACTGAGCGGCATAAGACCTCTCCCCCTTGGTAAAAGAGGTCGTGGCGGGGTAGGATGCCGGTGAACGAAGTGAACCGCATCATGGCTCCCATGTATTCCGCTGAGCGACCTCCCCCCTTTGTAAAAGGGGGGTCGGGGGGGATTTTACCCAGGTTGCTACGAAGCGCCGACGGCACCTTAAGGCAAATCCCCCTAAATCCCCCTTTGCCAAAGGGGGACTTTTAGCGGAACTGATCCGAATTGCAGATCAGCATTAATCAGATTTGGCGTCGAGGGAGAATTTGAGAACTCCTGGAAGAGACTGAGGCACTTCGGCCTATTCTTCCCAATTGGGATCGCGCTGCGACTGCCGGCCTTTCCTTTGAGCCCCTTAAAGTTTGTCCCGCTCCCCCGGTAATCGACCAGGCGCCAGAGCCGGGGGTCACAGGACGCGAATATCGTTGCTGCCGCCTTCACCGAGGTCTTCCTTACCAGTGCCATGACAAGAGCCTCTAACATCAGAGTGCAACTGGTTCCGGGTCTGGCCCACGGAATGCGGATTTTGCTGCCGCTTTCTGCGACGCGACACTCGGCACAGCAATTCCATTCCAGGTATTCCGGGTTCAGCAACGACTTGAGAGGCATCCTCCCTCCCCCTTTGTCCTCAAACTCTTTCATCTCTTTGCCGCACTCCAGACAAAACATAACAGTATCCAGACCGCTAGCCTCAGGGCAAGCACAGTCAACGGTAACCGGTGTCCCAGTAATTTGCCAAGGCGAAGCTATGTCAAATGCTGTCAAAGAAGAACTCTGTTCCATTTGATTCCTCCTAAACCAAAGGCTTACTGTTAGTAGGCAAAGGCTTCTGCTTATCCGGATTGTCAGGACAATTAAATATAGCCGGGTCAAACTCCTTTACCAGCAGATTTCTCCAGTCTCATTCATCACAAATATAGTCATTAGGAAGCGAGGCAACAGCTAATAACAGTTATCGGGGCGCCTGCGTCGAGAGTTGAGGTTGGTTTTGGATACCCCTTGCGGGTATCCAAGTGCCGGAAGGACACCCGCAAGGGGTGCCCCTACAGGTACCCGCCGGAAACCTTTCTCCCTGAGCTTTTACTTTATCCTCCAGTTGCACAAAACTGTTATCATGCTCACATTGTTCCCAAAGCACCCTCACACAAAATCAGCGTCTGATCGGAAACACGATGCATAGGGAGTTTTTATGCAGAGATTAACATTGATAGGAATGCCGGGATCAGGAAAGAGCGCGGTGGGTAGAATCATCGCGTCACAGCTCGGCTGGGATTTCCTGGAGACCGACAAGTGCATTGAGGAGCTCCAGGGCATGCCACTTCAGGAGCTCATAGACCAAGTTGGTGACCAGTCGTTCAGAAGCCTGGAGGAGCAGACCATCCTCACCCTGACCATTGCTGAGCATACTGTGATCTCCACGGGTGGCAGCGTCATTTATTCTGATAGCGCCATGCGGCACCTCTCTTCCATATCAACCGTTGTCTTTCTCGATGCCACCCTTGAGTCAATACGCGCGCACATTGACCTAGAAGCACCGAGGGGGATCATCGGTATGACAGAAGGTGGTCTTGAAGTACTCTATCAGCAGAGGCTTCCTTACTACCGCCGCTATGCCGAACTGACTGTCAGCTTCGGTTCCGAGACACCAGAAGAAGCGGCCAGTAAAGTTTTGTCAGTGTTGCCGAAACAGGAACAGTCAGGGTGACCGCACGTTGACTTCTTATCCACTCCCCCCTACTATTTGATGTATGGAAACTGCCACTATGGAAAAACCTGCTTCTAAGATATCTTTCTCCGGACTCTCACTGATCCAGAAGATCGGAGTAGGCTATGCAGCTATGGCTTTCTTTACCATGGCTGCCCTGGTATTTTCCTCACTGAACCTCTATACCATCAACAAAACCGCCCGGGAGATAGCCAATAACGACCTTCCCGTGATAACTGCGCTCATCAAACTGCGCAGCTCGCTTTTGGCACAGGAGAGCTTTGCCGGCAAGTACGCCATCCTCAAGGACCCAGCCTTCATAGAACTCTTCCGCCAGCGCGAGGCCGAATCCCGTGAGAATCTTGCGGTGCTGGAGAAAACGGTCCCGGTCAACGACCTGGCCGGGCTGAAAAATCTCTACCTGGATTACCAGACAGCCTCGGATCGGCTTCTCTCCGGCAATGCCGGCGAAATCGGGCCCACCCGGTTATCGGCACGCAGGCTGCTGAGCGCCGTCGATGCCATGTACCTCAAGCGCCAGGACATGCTCCAGGCGGTGCTGCAACACGCCAATTACCAGCAGAAAACCGCCATTAGGTGGACCATCGTCATTTCCTGTACCGGTTTCCTGCTCGCCATCGCGGTTGCCCCCTTCGTCACCCACCGAACCTTCGGCGCCATCAGGAAGCTGCAGAGGGCAACACATCAGATTGCGGAAGGGCATTTCGACTATGATCCGCAGATAGCTGCCGGCGACGAGATAAGCGATCTTGCCAAGGATTTCACCCGCATGGCGGCGCGGCTCAAGGTGCTGGAACAACTTAGCCTGGATGCCAGCCCCCTCACCCGCTTACCGGGTAATGCCGCGATAGAGCGGGTTCTTGGCGAGCGACTGGCAAGAGGGACATCCTTTGCCTTCTGCTATGCCGATCTGGACAACTTCAAGCCTTTCGGCGATCACTACGGTTATGCCAAAGGAAGCGAACTGCTACGTATCACCGGGGACCTGATCTATGCGGCAGTAAAAAAGCATGGCGATGCGGAGGGATTTGTCGGCCACGTGGGGGGAGACGATTTCGTCATGGTACTTGCAAAAGAGCGGGCCGCGCCGGTCTGCGAGGCAGTCATCAAAAACTTCGACGCCGAGGTGATCAAACATTTCAGCCCCGAAGATCGGCAGGCCGGAGGGATAGAGGGGCGCGACCGCTACGGGGTGCACCGGTTCTTCCCGATCACAACCATCTCCATCGCCGTCATCATCTGCGGCAGCGATCAGTATTCCTCGGCAGTCGATATCGCCCGGGCTGCCGCCGAGATAAAAGATACGGCGAAGGAATCGCCGGGAAGCAACTACCTGATCTGCGAGCAAAGGCGGGCGGTATGAGAAAAGTACTTACGCTTATACTGGCCGCGTCCCTTTGTGCCGGATGTGCCACCACTAAAAAAGGTGAGTCCGGATTTATCGAGCGCTATGACAGGTCCAGAAAACTGGCGCAGGCGGTAGAACTGATGAAAAAGGGGAACACGACCGCTGCCGCCAGGGAACTGAACGCCATCTGCAGCAGCGTAGCGGTACCGGGCGTTACCGATGAGGCTTTGTTCCGGCTGGCGCTCCTATCGCTGAAGCCCAGCGCGGAGCGGCCGGTTTCCGGGCAGTCACAGCAGCTCTTGAAGCGCCTCAGGAAGGAATATCCTGCCAGCCCGTGGACGGTTCAGGCAGCGCAGTTAAACGACCTGCTGAACCTGACAGAAGAGCTCAAGCAGCAAAACCGCGGACTGAAAGCCACCAATCAGTCACTGGCCAAGGAAGTGAACGAATACAGCAAGATCATCAAGCAACTGAAGGCGCTCGACCTGGAGCTTGAGCAGAACAGGCGCTAGGAAATCCTGCTTGAAGTCACTCCAGATTGCCCCCGGCAAAAAAATCCTTGAGTATCTACAAAGAAGGCCCCTGCTGCGAACATCGCAACAGGGGCCTTTCGATAATGTATTTATCTCGTTCCCAAGCTGGAGCTTGGGAATGCAATCGCTGAAAAAGCTCCAGCTTTGAGTCGTCGAAGCGGAGCTTCCTGCAGCATTTACGTTCCCAAGCTGGAGCTTGGGAACGAGATTATGGAGCTTGGGAAAACGAGATTGTGTCCGAACGTTACGGCAGTTCCAGCGGCGGATCATCGAGCGCCGAGAGCTGCTCGCGCAATTGAAGTATGTGCTCGCCCCAGTAGCGCACCGTGTTGAACCAGGGGAAGGTGCGGGGGAAGGTCGGATCCTCCCAGCGGCTGGCGAGCCAGGCGCTGTAGTGCAGCATGCGCAGGGCGCGCAGGGCTTCAATCAGGCGGAGCTCGGAGGGGCGGAAGTCGTAGAACTCGCTGTAACCTTTGATCAATTGGGCAAGCTGCTCCAGTTGGCGCGGCCTCTCGCCGGAGAGCATCATCCAGAGATCCTGTACGGCCGGGGCCATGCGCGCATCGTCGAAATCTACGAAATGCGGCGCACCATCGCGCCAGAGTATATTGCCGGCGTGGCAGTCGCCGTGGGACCGGATGTATCGCACCTGCGGCTCTGCCGACATGATCTGGTCGACGGCCTGCAGCAGTTGCCCTGTCACGGCCGTGTAACTGGCCCGGTACTCGTCCGGTATGAAGCGTTCGGCGATAAGCGCGACGCTCTGGTGTCCGAAACTTTGACTGTCAAGAGTAGGGCGCTGCAGGAAGGGCCTGATGGCGCCGATGCTGTGAATGCGCCCTAGCATCCTGCCGAGGATCAGCAGGTTCTCGTTGTTGTCGAACTCCGGGGCGTGACCGCCTTGCCGCGGGTAGAGGGCGAAACGGAACCCCTGGTAATGAAACAGGCTTTCTCCGGCCTCGTTGCGACAGGGAGCCACCACGGAAAGCTCATGTTCGGTCAGCTCGAAGCAAAACTGATGCTCCTCAATGATCTGCTCATCGCTCCAGCGACCGGGTCGGTAAAATTTTGCGATAAGCGGCTGTCCTTCGTCGATGCCCACCTGGTAGACGCGATTCTCGTAGCTGTTAAGCGCCGAGGTGCGGCAATCGCAGCGGTATCCCTGGCTCTCGATGGCGTCCATGATAAAGCTCGGGGTCAGGGTCTGAAACGGGTGCGGGCTGTCGGACATAGCTGGTCTTTCTCCGTATCTGCCATGATTTTTGCGGCCCGGCTACCATAACATTATTCTCTACGGGAACCAAGGACAGAGAGGGGAAAGACGAACCTGCCAGGCTCCTTCAGGGGGACTGGCCAGCTATCCTAGGGGGTCAAGCGCCGGCACTATAGCGAGCTGCCGCAGCAGTGGCAACTGCGAACTGCGAAACGATTTCATCTGCGCTACCAGTTCGGCAAGATTTTCCTCCTCAGTTTGCAGGATCACACCGTCCCTGGTCAGCTTATGTCGGCGCGCCTCCATCTGCCCCCAGATGAACGGCAGCGGGTCCGCACTCTTATTGATCTCGCAGATGATCAGCAGCCGATCCAGCCAGTCCGCCTTGATGGCACTTTGCAGCAGCGGGGAAGCGAGCGACTGCTGCCCCAGATTGTTCACCTGCCGCTCGAGTAGTGCGGCATTGAGCCTTGTGGTCGCCACCAGCGCGCGGGGTGTCGGCTCCACCGCCGGCATCAGGTATTGGGCCGAAAGGAGCACCATAAGCGCCTCCGTCACCCGCGCCAGGCCCAGCGCCCGTATTTCCTCGCGCTGCAGCAACTCCTGCAGGTTATGCGGCTTAAGCGCCAGGGCGGCAATTATCGAATCATACAACTCCGCCTCGAAAAGCACCTCCCCAATGGGAAAAAGCGCCTTACGCTCCAGCTTCGCCGGCGCCACGACCAGGGCAAAACGGCACCTGCTGAAATGCTCCATCTGGCGCGCAGCGGTGATGGTCCGGGGCCCCCGGACAAAGACATCCCGGCGCAGCAGCGGGCTGAGGCAGAAATCCTTCAAGGTCTCCCGCATCACCCGGTCGTTAACGCCATCCAGTATCTGCTTTTGAGCCAGGGAGAACCTGAGCATCTCCTGGTTCTCGGCAAAATTGGCTGATCCTACGAAACTCAAGTTGGCCGCAGCCAGATCCCGCACCACCTCGGCATGGTAGAACAGGGTCCAGTGGCGATTGAAGAATTCATGCGCCACATAATTTCTGGGCAAGGTGCAGATGTAATCGAAAAACTCGGCGCTGGAGGGGTTGCGGGCAAAGACGGAGGCCTCGGCCTCCTTGAGCCGCCCCACAAACGCGAGGGACTCATCGACCCGCTGCTCCAGCGGGCCTGTCAGCGTCTCGGCATATGAAGAGAGCAGCTGCCTTAGGGGAGCATGCAGGCTCCAACCGGGCAGACTGTTGTAGCTGAGAAAAACCACTCCGCCAGGTTTTAACTTGGTACGCAGGAACTCCAGCACGAGCCTGCGGTTTTCGTCACTCACCCAGGAAAATATTCCATGCAACACCACGAAATCGAAATCGGGCAGCCCGAGTGCGCCGAGATCGGCAAAGCTCGCTTCCCAGAAGGTGATGTTATCGAGTTCAGCTTGACGAGCCAGGGCGCGGGCACCCTCTATGTGGGCCGCATTAAAATCGATGCCATGAAACTCACCTTCCGGGTGGCAGGCGGCAAAGAGATTAACCGACTCGCCCTGGCCGCACCCCAGGTCGCAATAGGTAAAACCCTGCTGCAACGCTATCGGTTCCAGGCTCTGGATCAAGAGGACCAGATTCAGCGCGGACGGTCCCAACTCGCGGTAGACACCGTGCACGTACTCGATATCAGTTATGTAACCTTCTTTCGCTTCCATTTACATCACCCCCGACTCTCTTTATATGTCGAATGAGTGGCGCTGCCAAGGAAAAACTCATTAGCATTCCGGGCAGGTATACGGGCGCTTCGGCACAGCCATTCCGGCTCTAATAGCAGACACGCGATACCAGACAAGAAAAACCCCTGAGCTCCCCGCTTCAATCAACTGCAGGAGGACTCAAGGGCTGGTTTAATGCAGCACCTTTCAACTCTAACCCGGCTAAGCCAGACTAGAGGGAGAAGGCATCAGCGATCATACCTGCGGGGGCTTGGAACGGACCGAGCGGGTTGACCTGGTCTTGCAACTGGTCGACCTGGGGCTCACCGCTCGATAGTTTGTAAGCTACGTGACTGTTCACAAAAACAATGAGGGCCTTGAAGCGCCAGCCGGTTTCGTGGGTCTTGCGCCGGAAATTCAGGATATCGAGCCAGAAATTGCCCACCCGCTTGCTGTAGGTCCGTTTGGGTTCGAAAATATAGGCGCGGCAGTCGGATCTGGCCCTGAGACAGGCCTGCAGCCCGGGATCAAGCTCCTTGATAGGTATCGCCTGCACCGTGGCGGCTATGTCGAGATAATTCATGATCCTGAGGTTCGGTGAGGATACCACGTCAAAGCCCAGACCTTTGAGATCCTCAGTCGTGGTCTTGCCGACTGTGATGGCATCGAACGCGTCCTTGGCATCCGAGTATTTCGCCCACGGGGATTCAGAGATCGCCTTACCTCTCGGCAGCAACGCGGTGCACCCCACCTGCAGCACCAAAAAAACGAGAATCATGAGTCGCAGCAGCATATCAAGGCGCATATTGCACCATCCCATGTAGAAGTCGACCAGCATCGGCCCGTAAACGAACGAAAGGATTATAGCGTAATTTTATAGGCACAACAGACGAGGATGATAAAAATCTAAGAAAACATTAAGGCTGACATATTAATTAGAGAGGAGGGTTCCTAAAGTCACCTCCCACCAGGGGAGGGAGGCCTAAAGTCCCCTCTCCCCTGGTGGGTGAGGGTTAGGGAGAGGGGGAGGGTTTGATTCGAAAGAGGGAGTATCTGCAACGGGGGCTTGCGCAAATCAGCAGCACCAACGAGCTTCTATTTCGCCTTCGGACCAGGCTCTGAAGCCTTTTTCCTCTGCGCCTTTAGCCCGCAGTAGGGACAGCGTTTACCTGAAACGGACCGGTTGCAGGAGTTGCACCAGTAGGGAAAGATCTCGTCCGCCTGACATGCCGCACAACTCCCCTGATCCTTGTGGCCGCCGCAATTACCGTGATTCGTTGCCATGGCTTCAGCCTCCGATTCAGCTCGCGTTAGAACTTTCCAGCTACCTGAACTTTCCAGCTACCCGCTTTTCAGCCAGGCTCCCTTCCAGCTACCTCCCTTCCGGGAGCATCTTGCTGAGGTAATGTCCCGTGTAGGAACGCTCGACCCGCGCCACCTGCTCCGGTGTGCCGGTCGCGATGATCTCGCCCCCCCTGTCGCCTCCCTCGGGACCCAAATCGATGATCCAGTCGGCCGTTTTGATCACATCCAGGTTGTGCTCGATGATCACGATGCTGTTTCCGGCATCGACCAGCTTTTGCAGCACCTCCAGGAGCTTGGCGATGTCGGCGAAATGCAGCCCGGTGGTCGGCTCGTCCAGGATGTAGATGGTCCGCCCGGTGGCCCGCTTGGAGAGTTCCTTGGCGAGCTTGACGCGCTGCGCCTCGCCTCCCGAGAGCGTGGTGGCGGATTGACCCAGCTTGATGTAGCCGAGCCCCACCTCCTCCAGAGTCTTGAGCTTCCCTTTGATGCGCGGGATGTGCTCCAGGAAGACCAGCGCCTGCGAGACGGTCATATCCAAAACGTCTGCGATGGAGCGACCTTTGAAGCGCACCTCCAGGGTCTCCCTGTTATAGCGCGCCCCCTTGCATACCTCGCACTGCACGTAGACGTCGGGGAGAAAATGCATCTCGATCTTGATGATCCCGTCACCCGAGCAGGCTTCGCACCTGCCACCCTTCACGTTGAAGGAGTAGCGCCCCGGCTTGTAGCCGCGCATCTTCGATTCCGGCAACTGGGAGAAGATCTCCCTGATCTCGGTGAAGAGGCTGGTGTAGGTGGCAGGGTTGGAGCGCGGCGTGCGCCCGATCGGGGACTGGTCGATGTTGATTACCTTGTCCAGCACCTCGATGCCGTGGATAGCGCGTACCGCACCCGCCTTCTCCCGGCTCTTGTAGAGCTTCTGGTTCAGCGTCTTGTAGAGCGTGTCGATCACCAGCGTCGACTTGCCCGAGCCGGAGACCCCGGTAATGCAGGTCATGACGCCAAGAGGGAGGTCCAGCGTGACGTTCTTCAGGTTGTTCTCGCTGGCTCCCTCGATGGTGATGAAGCGCTTCCCCTTCCTGCGGGTTGCCGGAATGGCGATGGAGAGCGCGCCGGAGAGATAGCGCCCGGTCAGCGAGTGCGGGTTCGCCATGATCTCGGCCGGCGTCCCCTGGGCCACCACCTCGCCGCCATGCACGCCGGCTCCGGGTCCCATATCGATGACCCAGTCCGCCTCCATGATGGTCTCCTCGTCGTGCTCCACCACGAGGACCGTATTGCCGATGTCGCGCAGGTGGCGCAGCGTCTGCAGCAGACGGCTGTTGTCGCGCTGGTGCAGGCCGATGGACGGCTCATCCAGGATGTAGAGCACCCCGACCAGCGACGATCCGATCTGGGTGGCGAGCCTGATGCGCTGCCCTTCCCCGCCGGAAAGGGTCCCCGAGGAGCGGTCCAGCGAAAGGTAGTCGAGCCCCACGTTGACCAGGAAATTGAGCCGCTCCCGGATCTCCTTCAGTATCCTTCTGGCGATATCCTCCTCTTTCTCGGAGAGAGACACCGTATTGAAGAAGGTGAGCGAGTCCTTGATCGACAGCGAGGTGACCTGCTGGATGTTCTGGCCGCCGACCCGGACGAAAAGCGCCTCCTTCTTGAGCCTGGCGCCGTGGCAGGAGGGACAAGGCATGATGTCCATGTACTTCTCCAGTTCCTCGCGCACCTGCTCCGACTCGCTCTCGCGGTGGCGCCGCTCCAGGTTGTTCAGCACCCCTTCAAAGGCCTTCTTATAATTGTGGCGCTTGCCGGCGTCGTCCACCCACCAGAAATCGACCAGCTCGCCCCCCGAGCCGTGCAGCACCACATCCTTCGCCTTCTTGGGGAGCTCCTTGAACGGGATGCGCAGATCGAAGTGGTACGCCTTGGCGAGCGCTTCCAGCGTCTGGTGGTACCACCCCGAGAAGCGCTTTTCCCAGGGCGCGATCGCCCCGTCGCTGATGGAGAGGTCGGGGTCGGGCACCACCAGTTCCGGGTCCAGAAACATCCTGGTGCCAAGGCCCGTGCAGTCGGGGCAGGCGCCGTAGGGATTGTTAAACGAGAACATGCGGGGCGTCATCTCCGGGTAGGATATGCCGCACTCGATGCAGGCTGCCGATTCCGAGAAAAGCAGGGTTTCCGCCTTGATACCGCGCTCCTCGTCCGCCGAGAGCGCCACCTTCACGATACCTTCGGCATGGGAGAGGGCCGTCTCCAGCGAGTCGGCGAGCCGCTTCTCTATACCCGGCTTCACCACCAGCCGGTCCACCACGATGTCGATGTCGTGCTTTTTCTTCTTGTCCAGGGTGATCTCTTCGGCAAGATCGAGCGTGACTCCGTCGATGACCACCCGGACGAAGCCATCCTTTCTAAGCTGCAGCAGCTCCTTTTTGTACTCGCCTTTCCTGCCGCGGATGATCGGGGAGAGCAGCGTGAGCTTCGCCCCCTGCGGCAGCGTCGCGATCTGGTCCACCATCTGCGTCACGGTCTGCGAGGAGATGATGCGACCGCAGCTGTAGCAGTGCGGCTTACCGACCCGGGCAAAGAGCAGCCGCAGGTAGTCATAGATTTCGGTGACCGTGCCGACCGTCGATCTCGGGTTCTTGCTGGTGGTCTTCTGCTCGATGGAGATGGCGGGAGAAAGCCCCTCGATCGACTCCACGTCCGGCTTCTCCATCTGCTCCAGGAACTGCCGTGCATAAGCCGAGAGCGACTCGACGTAGCGCCGCTGCCCCTCCGCGTAAATCGTATCAAAGGCCAGCGTCGACTTTCCCGAACCCGAGATGCCCGTGATTACCACCAGCTTGTCTCTGGGAATTTCGAGATCTATGCATTTCAGGTTGTGCTCGCAGGCACCTTTTATGATGATTTTATCCGTCGCCATGTCGCTCCCGCAGGTTAGATATTCTTCAAAAGGCGCGATCCCTGGCCGCGCAGCATTAGAATATAACACACCGCAAACTAATTTTGCACCCTGCATGCGCTGGTAGAGCTGGACGAGATCGAAGAAGATGCACCAACCTGCTTTCAGTTTTTCCCGCTCCTGCCGATAAGTGGCACAGCAATCCAAGTTACCCTGCGCGCAGCAGTTTGCCGGCAGGGAAGTTAAATCAGCACAAGGAGGCGCACATGAAAAGCCGCTTCGCACGAATATTCGCAACCTTCGCCCTTACCATCACGCTTTGCGCCTATGCCCTATCTGCCGCATCGCCCGCGCAAGCGTCCGCTGTGGAACCCGATCAGCAAAGCGCAGCCGACGCGCGCAAGCTCAAGCTTGCCGAGACCAAACTGGCCGCGCTGGTCAAGGAAGCAAAGGCGGAAAGCGCCCCTCCTGAGGCCGAGGCGCAGAAAGCTGCGGTCAAGAAGAAGCCGGGTACGGTCGGCAAGAAGCGGGTCAAAAAAACACGGTCCAAGCTGCATGCAAAAGGGGCTTCCACCGGCAAAGCGGGAAACATCGTCAACAGGCGCCTGACCTTGTCGGAAGTGCAAGGCATTCTCTCCACGACCCGCGACTTTTCCGGCTCCGACCTGAGCGGCATGAACCTGGTCGGAGTGGACCTGAGGGGTGTGAAGCTGAACCGGGCCAATCTGCAGATGGCAAACCTGGAGCGCGCCGACCTGGCCGAATCCGACCTGGAGCTTGCCGATCTCACCGGCGCCAACCTGCGTAGCGCATCTCTGAACCAGGCCAGGCTGCGAGGCACCCGGCTGGAACGGACCCGCATGGACGGAGCGATGTGGATCGACAAAACGATCTGCAAGAAAGGCTCGGTCGGCAGCTGCATCGAGTAGAGGATTAACTCGCCTGGCTTCTCGTTCCCAAGCTCCAGCTTGGGAATGCAATCGCCGGAAAAGCTCCAGCTTTGAGTTGTTGAAGCGGAGCTTCCTGTAGCATTTACGGAGATCATGTAGGAGCGGCATTCCTGCCGCGATTCTCTGCAGATCAATCGCGGCAGGAATGCCGCTCCTACAAAGACCCTATCGGCACCCTCCCCCACCACCTCCCATCAAGGGAGGGGAGCTTGAGCAAATCATCCTCATAGAGCGCCCTCTGCGGCACTCACCTCTGTCATAGACAAACTCCCGCACTGCATCTGCTGCACCACATCCTTTCATTGATATTGCCCGGCAAACATGTTAGAACCACCTAACCTAAATTCGTGCCAGAAAAGTTCCGCGCCTGCTGCCTATAGCTATTTTTTATGCAGCGAAGCTCTCAGTTGTATGCTAGCCTCTATGCTATTTTGCAATACGGGAGCAATACCTAATACATGCCTACTAGAGTTATTGAGAACATACTGAAGGGAGTCAGCGAGGGAACGGTCGAGGTGGCAGAGGCGCTGGAACGGCTCAAACACCTCCCCTTTGAGGACCTGGGCTGCGCCACTGTGGACCACCACCGCACTTTGCGCCAAGGTTTTCCCGAGGTTATCTTCGGCCAGGGGAAAAGTGTCACCCAGATGCAGACCATCGTTTCGGCGCTGCTGGCAAAAGGGGGCAACGTGCTGGCGACCAGGGTGAATGGCGCCAAGGGAGCGAAGCTCAAGGAGTTTTTCCCGAACGCCGTCTACCACAGCGACGCCCGCGCGCTCACCATCGAGCAGCATCCGGTCCAGATCCGCGGCAAGGGAAAGATCCTGGTGGTCTGCGCCGGCACCTCCGACATTCCGGTCGCCGCCGAAGCGGTGCTGACCGCGCATTTGATGGGAAACGAGGTGGAGAAGATTTACGACGTCGGCGTCGCCGGTCTGCACCGCCTGCTCGCCAGACGCAGCGCCCTGGCTGAGGCTTCGGTCATCATCGTGGTCGCCGGGATGGAGGGGGCACTCCCCTCGGTAATAGGCGGGCTGGTCGATAAGCCGGTGATCGCGGTGCCGACCTCGATCGGCTATGGCGCGGCCTTTGGTGGCGTGGCGGCTCTGCTCGGCATGCTCAACTCGTGCGCCGCCGGGGTTACCGTGGTGAACATAGACAACGGCTTCGGCGCGGCCTACGCGGCAAGCCTGATGAATAGGGTGCAGGGATGAAAGTATTATATTTCGACTGTTTCGCAGGGATAGCCGGCGACATGACGGTAGCCGCCCTGCTGGAACTGGGCCTCCCGATCGAGACGCTGCGCGAAGGGCTGGCCCTCCTCCCCCTGTCCGGCTACACCCTGGCAAGCTCCCGGGTCGAGCGGCACAGCATCGCCGGGACCTCGTTCCAGGTCACCCTTACCCAAGAGGACCAGCCGCACCGCCACTATTCCGGCATCGCGGCGATGATAGAGCAGGCGCCCCTGAAACCGCAGGTGAAGGATCTGGCGCAGCGCATCTTCAGGCGGCTCGCCGAGGCCGAGGCGAGCGTGCACAACGTGTCGCTGGAGCGGGTGCACTTTCATGAGGTGGGCGCCATCGATTCCATCGTCGACATCGTCGGCACCGCCATCGGGCTCGACTACCTGGGGGTGGAGCAGATCTACGCCTCGGCCCTCCCCTTTGGCCGCGGCTTCGTGCAGACGGCCCACGGCCGGCTTCCGGTCCCGGCACCGGCAACCGCGTGGCTGATGCAGGGGATCCCGCTCGCAGGCGACATCGGCGAGGGGGAACGGGTCACACCTACCGGTGCCGCCATCCTCGCAGCACTCGCGCAAGGTTTCGGTGCCCCCCCCGCCATGACGCCGGAGCGCATCGGCTACGGCGCAGGCGACAAGGATTTCCCGGAGCTCCCCAACCTGCTCCGCCTGGTGCTGGGCCGCACTGCGGCAGCGTCGCGCCACGAGGAGGTCCTGGTCATCGAGACCCACGTCGACGATATGAACCCCGAGATCTTCGGGTTCGTGATGGAAAGGCTCCTTGAGGCGGGTGCGCTCGACGTCGCCTTCGGCCCGCTGCAAATGAAGAAAAACCGTCCGGCCACCCGGCTGACCGTGGTAGCCGACAGGGGGGATCTGCAAAAGCTCTCCGGCATCATCCTCGCCGAAACCACGGCGATCGGCCTGCGCTACTATCCGGTCCAGCGCATCACGCTGGCGCGCAGCTCCGAAGAGCGGCAGAGCTCGCTCGGTCCCGTGCAGGTAAAGGTGCTGGAAGGGGGAAGGGTGACGCCTGAGTTCGAGTCGTGCCGGGAGATCGCCACTCAGCGCGGCCTGCCGCTCATCGAGGTCTACCGGACCGTTGAGAGGGAGTGCTGCCAGGGATGAGACGCTTCGTTATTTTGACCGCAACCTGGGGCGGCACCGGCTATGCCCCGTTTGCCTCGGGCACCGTCGGGACGCTCGCCGCCATCCCGTTTTACCTGGTACTGGCTCAGCTACCGCTGCCGCTCTACCTTTTATCCACCGTCGCCTTCACCCTGTTCGCCTGCTGGTGCGCCGGACAGGCCGAGCAAATCTTCGCCGAGCACGATTCGGGAAAGATCGTCATCGACGAGGTGGCGGGCTACCTGGTCACCATGATCGCTGCGCCGCTCACCTGGCAGGCGGTGCTGATCGGATTTTTCATGTTCCGGCTCTTCGATATCACCAAGCCGCAGCCGGCGCGCTGGTTCGACCGGTCGCTGAAAAACGGCTATGGCGTGGTTTTGGACGACATCGCAGCCGGGCTCTACGCCTGCGCCGCAACGCATTTAGTACTGAGGTTCTTGTGAAATTATCTACTCTTTCCATTGGGGACGAGCTCATCTGCGGCGAGGTGGTCGACACCAACTCCTGCCACATCGCGGCAAGGCTTTACGACGAGGTGGGCATCCGGGTACACAGACACCTGACCGTGGGAGATGTCGAGGATGACATCGTCGCTGCACTGAGGGAGCTTGCCTCGACCAGCGATGTGGTCATCGTCAGCGGGGGGCTGGGACCGACCACCGACGACCTGACCGCGGCTGCAGCGGCGCGGGCTGCCGGAACCAAGCTGGAACTCTCCCCTGATGCGCTGGAGCACCTGGAACAGTTCGCTCAGCGCATCTCCGGCGGGCTGCATCCGGCAAACCGCAGGCAGGCCATAGTGCCCGGGGGCTCCGCACTGATCCCCAATCCGCTCGGCACCGCCTGCGGCTTCATCGTGGAGCTGGACGGAGCGCAGCTTTTCTTCATGCCGGGCGTCCCCTTCGAAATGAAACGGATGCTGGAGGATACGGTGCTTAAGCGGCTCGCCGGGCGCGGAAACGGCGCAGGCAAACGCATCACCTTGAAACTCTTCGGCATGTCCGAGGCCGAGGTAAGCGTCACCCTGGAGGGTTGTTTCCCGGCCGACTCCCCCATCGAACTGGCCTACTGCGTCAAGTTCCCGGCGATCAACCTGATCCTGCGCTGCAAGAGCGAGCACCAGGAGCTGCTTCAGGCGGCTGCGGACCAGGTCCGGGAGAGGCTCGGCAGCTTCATCTTCGCCGAAAACGACCAGACCATGGACCAGGTGCTCGCCGCGCTCTTCAGGGAGAGCGGGCGCACCCTGGCGTTAGCCGAATCGTGCACCGGCGGCCTGATCGCGGCCCGCATCACCGGGGAAGCCGGAAGCTCCTGCTATTTTCTGGAGGGGGCTGTTACCTACAGTAACGCGGCCAAGAGCCGGATGCTGCAGGTCCCGGCCGAACTGATTCAGAGGGAGGGCGCCGTGAGCGCCGAGGTCGCCTGCGCCATGGCAACAGGGGCGCGCCTGGCGGCCGGCAGCGACCTGGCACTCTCGGTAACCGGCATTGCCGGGCCGGACGGCGGCACCCCGGAAAAGCCGGTCGGCACCGTATTCATAGCACTGGCCGACGCCGATTCCTGCCAGGTAAAACGGTACAACTTCCAGGGAGATCGCGAGGCCGTCCGGTCGATCACCTGCTTTACCGCCCTTGATTGGCTGCGCAACTACCTCCTCTCCCTCCATGGAACGTCCCACCGGGAATAGCCCGGAACAGCTGGTACAGGGGATCCCCTTGCACTTTGCACCGTTTTTACTATTCATCGCCTGCGAGCTGCTGCTCTTTTTGGCCGGACGGCTCACCCCGCTGCCGGCCGGGCTCCATTTGGTGATCGCAACCTGTTTCGCCGGAGTGCTGATGGTGGTCTGCGCCGCTCGGCATAAACGTGAGGGAGAGCTGCGCCACGGGCTTCGCCTCGAACTGACCGGTATGCAGCAGGAGGTGGCCAAGTCCGCCCGCCGCTACAAGAGCCTGTTGGAAGGAGCCGGCAACGCGATCTTCGTCTTCAACGCAGAGAGCGGCGCGCTTGAGGAGGGGAACCGCATCGGCATCGAGCTCCTTGGCTACAGCAGGGAGGAACTCTCAAAGATGCTGGGGCGGGATCTCTTACACGCAGCCGAGCACGAGAAATTCCGCTCCTTCGTGTACCAGCTGAGAAGGCGCGGCAGGGCCGACACCGAGGGGCTTCAGTTCCAGAGAAAGGATGGTTCCATCTTCCTGGGTGAGATCGACGCCAGACTCATCGATCTGGGTGACGAGCAGGTGGTGCACTGCATTTTGCGCGACATTACCCAGAAACGGCGCCAGGAACAGGAGATCAGGCAGAGGAACCGCGAGCTCTCGATCCTGAACAACATCCTGACCCTGAACTTGGGGCAGGAACTGGAAAGGGTGCAAGAAGGGACGCTGCTTGAGATCATGGAGCTGTTCCAGGCCGGCGCCGGCACTCTGCATCTCACCGGGGAGGGGAGCGACCCTGCCCAACTCTGCGTCTCACATCAGATCTCGCAGCACCTCGAAAAACTCATCACCGCCTACATCTCGCGGGAGCCGGGAAGGTTTCGACAGCTCACACTGCAGGGAGACGATCCGGCGGATCACCTCCTCTCCAGCGTCGCGGCCGATGGTTGGGGCTCCCTTACCACCATTCCGCTGACCGTCAAAAACCACTTCATCGGGGTCATGCACCTGATGCACCCCGCACCGCACCACTACGCAGAAGAGGAGCTCCGCTTTCTTGCCACGGTAGGAAAGCAGATGGGCAACGTGATCGAGAGCGCCCGGCTTTTCCACGAGCTCAATTGGAAGAGCGCCGAACTGCTCCGCTCCCATCACCTCCTGGAGAAGACCAGCCACAAACTTTCCGTCTCCGAAATCACCTTGAAGCGAAACCTGGCCCTGGTCGAGCAGGCGCACCTGGACCTGAGCCGGCTGGACCGCATGAAGACCCAGTTCCTGGGCATGGTCTCCCACGAGTTCAACACCCCGCTCACCAGCATCATTTCCGGGGCCGACCACCTGATGCAGCAGAGTTCCGGCATGAAGGACGAAGCGGCCCAGGTGCTGCAGATGGTCCGCGACGGCGGGGTGAGACTCAAGGAACTGGTGGCCGACCTGTTGAGGCTGATCCGGCTGGAGGCGAGCCGGGGCAAGCTGGAGACCTCGGCCGTACATTTAGAGGAGTTCATGGAGAGCCTGAAGGAGCAGCTCCAGCCTCAGCTTGAGAAACGCCAGCAGACGGTACGACTCACCGGCCTGAAACAGGTACCTTTCTTCGATGGCGATCCAGATTATCTGGAGCGGGTTTTCGGGGAACTGCTCCTGAACGCCATCAGGTTCAGTCCCGCGGGAGGAGAAATCGAGGTGACCGGTCGGGTGACAGAGCGTAACGCGCTTTGGGAGCGCAAGGAGACGCTGGATCGCTTCAACTCCGACTTCCTCAGGCGCTGCGGCGACCGCTGTTATCTCGAGGTGGAGGTGCGGGACCACGGCATCGGCATTCCGTTCGAGGAGCAGCAGAGGATTTTCGACATCTTCTACGAGGTTGGGGAGATCCGGCACCACTCAAGCGGCAGGAGCAGGTTGGAGGGGACCGGCGCGGGGCTTGGGCTGGCCATGGTGAAGGGAATGGTGGAGGCGCACGGCGGCATGGTTTGGGTCGAAAGCACGGTAGGGAGTTCCTTCTTTCTGGTGCTCCCGCTGGAGCAGGAAACCAACCAGCCGGCGCTGTTTTAACGGCAACGGCGAAAGCCGTTCTACGTTCTACGTTCTACGTTCTACGTTCTACGTTCTACGTTCTGCGTTGCGCTGGCTACCCCATGACCGGAGAGATCTCTCTTTATAAGCATCTACCAACTCTCATCCCCCCAGCGGGGGGAGGTCGGGAGGGGGGAATGCCTCTGCTTCTGGCGAAGCGTGTGCAGACAACTGACCACGTTCCCCCTCCCTAACCCTCCCCCTCCGGGGGAGGGGACTTGCGGCGGAACATGCAGACGGTTGTCGGGTTACGCGATAAGACCGCTAACCCGACCTACGACCCACCAGCCCTACCGACCTACCCCTACCCGACCTAGCTAAGAAATCCGGGGCCTGATGTTAACGTAGAACGTAGAACCTTGAACGGTTTCTACGGGTTTGGCTTGAAATACCGCTAGAGGTTGTGCTATGTGTGATGGGATTTAATTTTTGAAAATTACGCGACCTGCCAACAGGCAAGAGGAGATATAAAAAGATGCTCGATAAGGAAAAAGCGGAAAAAGCTCTAGACCTGGCTCTGAGCCAGATAGAGAAGCAGTTCGGCAAGGGCGCCATCATGAGGCTCGGCAATGATCAACCGCTTCCGGACGTGCAGGCGATCCCGACCGGATCGCTCTCGCTCGATATAGCTCTCGGTGTAGGCGGCGTGCCCCGCGGCCGCGTTATCGAAATTTTCGGACCGGAGTCTTCCGGTAAAACTACCCTGGCGCTGCACATCATCGCGGAAGCCATGAAGCTTGGCGGCATCGCTGCCTTCGTGGACGCGGAGCACGCCCTGGACATTGGCTATGCCAGGAAACTCGGCGTCAAAACGGACGACCTCCTGGTCTCCCAGCCGGATACCGGCGAGCAGGCGCTTGAGATCGCTGAAACTCTGGTGCGAAGCGGCGCCATTGACGTTCTGGTTGTCGACTCGGTGGCGGCATTGGTTCCCAAGGCCGAGATCGAAGGCGACATGGGCGACTCCCACATGGGTCTGCAGGCGAGACTTATGTCCCAGGCGCTGAGAAAACTTACCGGCATCATCTCCAAATCCAACTGCTGCGTTATCTTCATCAACCAGATCAGGATGAAGATCGGCGTCATGTTCGGCAACCCCGAAACCACCACGGGCGGCAACGCGCTCAAGTTCTACGCCTCGGTGCGCATGGATATCCGCAAGATCGCGGCACTCAAGCAGGGTAACGACATGATCGGCTCGCGCACCCGCGTCAAGGTGGTGAAGAATAAGGTGGCCCCCCCCTTCAAAGAGGTCGAATTCGACATCCTCTACGGCGAGGGTATCTCCAAGGAAGGCGACGTGCTTGACCTCGCGGTGGAGCGCAACGTGGTGGACAAGGCCGGCGCCTGGTTCTCCTACGGCAAGGAGCGCATCGGCCAGGGTCGCGAAAACTCCCGCATCTTCCTGAAGGAACACCCGGAGATGCTTAACGAGATCAGGGAGAAGCTGATCGCACCGCCGCAAGCCGCCGTAGTACCCGGCGCAGCGTAACCCGATGGAACTCAACGAGATCCTAGCCATAGCCATGAAGGCTAAGGGCTCCGACATCCACCTGAAGGCGGGGCTTCCTCCCATCATCAGGATTGACGGAGCGCTCCGGGCGATCCCCAATGCGGAGCGGCTCGCCTCTGATGTAGTGCGCAATATGGCCTACGGCATCATGAACGAGCGCCAGAGGCGGATCTTCGAAGAGAACTTTGAGGTCGACCTTTCCTACGGCGTCCCGGGTCTTGGGCGCTTCAGGGTCAACGCCTTCGCCCAGCGCGGCACCGTCGCGATAGTGCTGCGTGCCATCCCGATCGCCATCCCCACCCTTGAGGGGCTGAACCTGCCGCCGGTCTTGAAGAAACTCGCCATGGAGCAGCGCGGGCTGATCCTGGTGACCGGCACCACCGGGAGCGGCAAGTCGACCACGCTGGCGTCCATGATCGACTACATCAATGAGAACCGGACCTGCAACATCATCACCATCGAGGATCCGGTCGAGTACCTGCATAAAGACAAGAAGAGCCTGATCAGCCAGCGCGAGGTCGGCTTCGATACGCTCACCTTCGGCAAAGCGCTCACCTCGTCGCTCAGGCAGGACCCCGACGTCATCCTGGTAGGCGAGATGCGGGATTACGAGACCATCGAGACCGCGCTTACCGCAGCCGAGACCGGGCATCTCGTGCTCTCCACCCTGCACACCCTGGATGCCGCCGAGACCATCAACCGGATCATCTCCGTGTTTCCCCCTTTCCATCAGAGGCAGGTGCGCATGCAGCTCTCCGGCATCCTCAAGGGGGTAGTTTCCCAGCGGCTGGTGCCGCGCTGCGATGCCAAGGGGCGCGTTCCGGCGGTCGAGATCATGATCGGCACCGCGCGCATCAGGGATTGCATCGATGACAAGGAAAAGACCAAGCAGATCCCCGACGCGATCGCGCAGGGGTTCACGAGCTACGGTATGCAGACCTTCGACCAGTCGCTCATGCAGCTTCTCACCCAAAAGCTGATCAGCTACGAAGAGGCGCTCAGGCAATCGACCAACCCGGACGATTTCGCCCTGAAGGTCTCCGGCATCTCCTCCACCTCCGACGCGAGTTGGGACGATTTCACCGGGGAAGAAGAGGCACCCGCCGACGGCGAAATGGTCATCGAGAAGTACTAGGTGAAGCGTGGCTCAGCCTTCGACTGCTGCCTCCGGGTGCTCGCGCTGCGCGACCACTCGGAAGCGGAACTCCGCAGAAAGCTCAAGGAGAAAGGTTACCAGGAAGGGATCGAAGAGAGCATCGCGAGACTGAAGGAGCTGGATTTTCTCGACGACCTCCGCTTCGCGCGCAGCTTCGCATCTTCTGCCGTGAGAAACGGCCGGGGGTACGGGGCAAGGCTGAAGCTTGAGCTGAAGCGACGCGGCGTCGATCCGGCAATCGTGAACCGGGTGCTGGACGAGATTGACGAGGAGTACAGCGAAAAAGAGCTGTTGGCCGAATTGGTTGAGCGGCGCTATGCCGGGTTCGATTCAGGAAGCGCCAGCGAAAAGGAAAAGCGCAAGGTGGTGGGCTACCTGCAGAGAAAGGGTTTTTCGCTCTCCGCCATTTTCGCCCAGATAAACGGGGAGCGGGGTTCCCGAGAGTAATTATTACGCACGAACTGTAGGGGCGAATCATGATTCGCCCGGACTTTGGCGACACTTTTTAATACCATATTCCACTTTTGAGGTTGTTTTTATGACAGGCAGAGAAATCCGGGCGCAGTTCTTCAGCTTCTTTCAGAAAAAGGGGCACACACTGGTGGAGAGTTCCAATCTCATCCCCAGAAACGATCCCACGCTCCTTTTTACCAACGCCGGGATGAACCAGTTCAAAGACGCCTTTCTGGGTCTTGAGAAGCGGGACTACGTCAGGGCAGTTTCCTCGCAAAAATGCGTACGCGCAGGCGGCAAGCACAACGACCTGGAAAATGTCGGGCGCACCGCCAGACACCACACCTTCTTCGAAATGCTGGGTAACTTCTCCTTCGGCGATTACTTCAAAAAAGAAGCCATAGCCTTTGCCTGGGAATTTCTCACCGTCGAACTCGGCCTCGACAAGAACCGGCTCTACGTCACGGTCTACACGGACGACGACGAGGCGGCAGCCATCTGGAACCAGCAGGAAGGGGTGCCGATGGAGCGCATCTACCGCTTCGGCGAAAAGGACAACTTCTGGTCCATGGGCGACACCGGACCGTGCGGCCCCTGCACCGAGATCTTCTGGGACAACGGCCCCGGCACCGGCTGCGGCAGCCCGGACTGCGAAGTCGGCTGCGACTGCGACCGCTACATGGAGATCTGGAATAACGTCTTCATGCAGTTCAACCGGAGCAAGGACGGCACGCTGGCCCCGCTTCCCAAGCCCTCGGTCGACACCGGCATGGGCCTTGAGCGCGTCTCCGCGGTGATGCAGGGGGTCACCTCGAACTACGACACCGACCTCTTGCAGGGGATCATCCGTCACATCGAGATGCTTTCCGGCAAAAAATACCGCTCCGACGAGAAGGACGACGTATCGATGCGGGTCATGGCGGACCATGCGCGCGCGGTCACCTTCCTGATCTGCGACGGCGTACTCCCCAGTAATGAAGGGCGCGGCTACGTGCTGAGACGCATCATGCGCCGTGCGGCGCGCCACGCCAAGATGCTCGGCATCTCCGAGCCGGTGCTGTACCGGATCGTGGACGCGGTGAACCTGATGATGGCAGACGCCTACCCGGAGCTCCTGGAGCGCGAACTCTACGTCAAGAAGGTGATCCACGCCGAGGAAGAGCGCTTCGCCGAGACGCTGGACCGCGGGCTCGCCATCCTGAACGAGGAGACCGCCAGGCTGAAGCGGGCAGGCGAGAGCGTCATCTCGGGAGAGGTCATCTTCAAGCTGTACGACACCTTCGGCTTCCCGGTCGACCTCACCGCCGACATCGTTCAGGCCGAAGGAGTCACCCTCGACGAGGACGGCTTCGTCCTCTGCATGGAAAAGCAGCGGGTTAAGGCCCGGGAGAACTGGAAAGGTTCCGGCGAGGAAGGACTGGCCGCCATCTACAAGGAACTGCACGGTACCGGCATCACCACGAGCTTCGTGGGATACAACGAGCAGACCGCCTACTCCCCGATCAGCGCCATCATCCGCGCAGGCGTTCTGGTCGAAGAGGCTAATGAGGGGGAGGAAGTCGAGATCGTCACCGCCTCCACCCCGTTTTACGGCGAGTCCGGCGGCCAGGCAGGCGATACCGGCACGCTTTCGACCGGCTCCGGCCATGTCGAGGTGAGCGCCACCACGCGCCCCTTCACCGATCTGATCGTGCACCGCGGCAAGGTGGTTTCCGGCAGCATCAGGACCGGCGAGACGGCAGACCTGAAACTCTCCGTGGCGACGCGCGCCGCAGCAGCCAGAAACCATACCGCGACGCACCTGCTCCAGGCTGCGCTTCGCGCCGTGCTGGGCGAGCATGTCAAGCAGGCGGGATCGCTGGTGGCACCGGACCGGCTCCGTTTCGATTTCACCCATTTCCTTCCCATGTCCGGCGCCGAACTGCGCCAGGTCGAGACGCTGGTCAATGAGCAGATCATGGCCAACGCGCCGGTAGATTCACGCGAGATGCCCTCCGCCGAAGCACTTGCCGGCGGCGCTACCGCGCTCTTCGGCGAGAAATACGGCGACGTGGTCCGGGTGGTCCGGGTCGGCGAGGTAAGCAGCGAGCTTTGCGGCGGCACCCACGTGCGTAGCGCCGGCGAGATCGGCCTTTTCAAGATCCTCTCCGAGGTCGGTATCGCGGCAGGGGTAAGAAGGATCGAGGCACAGACCGGCAGCGGCGCACTCGCCGTGGTGCATGGCCTGGAAGACGAGCAGCGCAACATCCTGACCCTGCTCAAGGCGGAAGGCGGCTCGGCACTTGACAAGGTCGAGAAGCTGGTAGCTCAGCAGCGCGAGCTGCAAAGAGAACTCGAATCGCTGCAGGCGCGGCTCAACGTATCCAAATCCGCCGATCTGATCCAGCAGGTTCGGGAGCAAAACGGCATTAAAATCCTGTCGGTCAAGGTGGACGGCGACCCCAAAGGGTTGCGCGAGCTCTCCGACACCCTGAAAGAGCGCATCGGCTCGGGCATCATCGTGCTCGGTACCAGCGACGCCCTGAAGGCGAACCTGCTGGTTGCCGTTACCGGCGATCTTACCGGACGCTGGAAGGCAGGCGACATCATCAAGGCGATCGCGCCGATCGTCGGCGGCAACGGCGGCGGCAAGCCCGAGCTGGCGCAGGCAGGGGGCTCGAAGCCCGAGCATCTCGCCGAGGCGCTTGAGGCGGTGTTCGGTATCGTCGGGTAGTTGGTTGTAGCTGGTTATAGTTGTTACAGCTCCGACAGATCGGTCGGAGCTGTCGGTCGGGCATTTATTGCCTCCAGCCTTTGATCCGACCGATCTGTCGGATCGGACCGATCGGTCGGATCTGTCGATACCGTTAAGTTCCACTGCCTAATCAAAAACCAGCAGTCCAAAGAGAGCGCGATGTACGAACTCACCCAAAGATCAGATCAGATGCTGCTGCATGATCAGGAGCGAAAAACGGTCCTCATCGTTGACGACGAGCCGGTGATTCGCGACCTCTGCATGCGGGTGCTGCACGAATACAACATCGTGCAGGCGGGTGACGGCGATCAGGCGCTGGAGATCTTTCAGCGCGGCGGGATCGACGTGGTTCTGACCGACGTGATGATGCCGAAAATGGACGGGCTGGAACTGCTGAAAATACTCAAGGAGCGCGAGCCTACCGTGGTGGTCATCATCATGACCGGCTACGCGGATAAGGAGCTGATCCTCAAGGCGCTCAAGGCTGACGCTGACGACTTCATCACCAAGCCCCTGAACCTGCTGCAGCTGAAAAGCGGCATCGACAAGGCGCTGGTCAAGAAGGCGCTCAAGGAGGAGATCGCCAACCTGAGGAACCTGGACCGCTTCAAGACCAACTTCCTCTCGCTCATCTCCCACAAATTCCGGACTCCGATCACCTCGATCTCGCTTTTCCTGCAGAATCTCGCCGCAGGCATCTACGACCCGGACGACGAAACCTCCAGAAAGCACCTGGACCTGATCCACCATGAGGCGTGCTACCTCGGCAAGCTGGTCTCCGACCTGCTCACTTTCTCCGCGGTGATGGACAGCGGCGGCGGGCTCAATCTGCGTCCCTGCGACCTGAACAGCTTGCTACCGAAACTGCTTCGAGGCTCCAGAGAGTGGTCCGGGAAACCGGGGGTCACACCGCAGTGCGAGATGGAACAGGCCCCGGAGCTCTTTTTGGACCTGGAGAAGTTCGCCTTCGCCCTGCAGCAGGTAATCGACAACGCCATCAAGTTCTCCAAGGACGACGGCGTTGTCTGCGTGACGCTCCGAAATCTCGCAGAGAGCTGCCAGATCACGATCAAGGACAACGGCATCGGCATCTCGAAGGACGAGCTCGCCAAAATCTTCGAGAAGTTCTATCAAGTCGACGCCGACCGTGCCGGACAGATCCGCGGCTTCGGTCTCGGGCTCTTCTACGCTCGGGATTTCATCCGGATGCACGGCGGCAGTCTCAGCATCGAGAGCGAGCCCAATATAGGAACCAGCGTCGTGATAAACATCCCCAACAAAGCCTCCCAGAGCGCCTGAAGCGGTTCGGAACTATCCCTCTTTGAAGTTGATTATTTATCCCTATCTGCTATATTAGCCACTTTCCACGCATGAACTAACGATACAGAGGCGCACATGCAGAAACTCATAGAGAAGGCGAGCACACTCATGGAGGCGCTCCCTTATATCAGACGCTTCTCAGGAAAGACCATCGTAATCAAATACGGCGGTCATGCTATGGCAGAAGAGAAGCTCAGAAAGTCTTTCGCACTAGACATCATCCTGCTCAAATACATTGGCATCAATACCGTTGTAGTACATGGCGGCGGTCCGCAGATCAATGAGACATTGAAGCGCTACGGCATCACCTCCGAGTTTGTCAAAGGGATGCGAGTAACCGACGCTGAGACTATGGGTGTCGTGGAGATGGTGCTTACCGGCCAGGTAAACCGCGAGGTGGTGGGTTACATCAACCAGCACGGCGGGCGCGCAGCCGGCGTTTCCGGCAAGGACGGCGGCCTCCTTCTCTGCGAGAAGATGCTGCAGGCGGTGCGTCGCGATGACGGCTCCACCGAGATGGTCGATATCGGATTCGTCGGCGACGTCGTCGAGGTGAACCCGTCCATCCTGCAGGCCCTGGAAAAAGGCGGCTTCATCCCGGTGATTGCGCCTGTCGGCGTCGGTCGCGACGGCGAGAGCTACAACGTGAACGCCGACCTGGTTGCTGGCCGCGTGGCCGCGGCACTCGGCGCAGAGAAGCTGATCCTGTTGACCGACGTCTCCGGCGTGAAGAGCAAGGGAGGAGAACTCCTCTCCAGCATCCCGCTTTCCGACGTCGAGACGCTGATCGAGAACGGCACCGTCACAGGGGGCATGATTCCCAAAGTTACCTGCTGCACCGACGCGCTCAAGGCCGGCGTGAAGAAGGCGCACATTGTGGACGGCAGGATCGAGCACGCCATCCTGCTGGAAATCTTCACCAATATCGGGATCGGGACGGAGATACAGGCTTAACGGCCGGGGCTGGAAACCAGATTCGGGGCTAGGGGCTAAAAA
>Ga0209317_1000346_pt1 | contig 57251 bp, 46 predicted proteins | sample RifGroB2_FD_183994 | JGI IMG/M metagenome (GOLD analysis project Ga0209317, IMG submission 183994) | Soil microbial communities from Rifle, Colorado, USA - Groundwater B2 (SPAdes) (version 2) | ecosystem: Environmental > Terrestrial > Soil > Unclassified | place: Rifle, Colorado | collected...
GCTTTCCTGCTCAAGAAAACCAAAACCCTTGCTGTCGTTAAACCATTTTACAGTACCGTTTACCATGTTGTTTACCTTCTCCTGAGTCTTTCTACTGTTTTTTGGTCCGGGATGATCCCGAAACTTTAAGTACCTTAACAGCTTGATCTGTACAAAGCAAGCTATTTAAATTTAAACTTTTACAGCTGTAACATTAGCTTCTACATTTGATTCTGCTGTGCCAGCTTGCGAAGCTAGCCGTCCCGACTATTAGTGAATCCAAATCCAACTATTCAGCAATCGCTTCCATATGCGCCATAGAACATTCAATCAGTTACCGGGTAGTTATCACGAATGTCGAGTTCACACCGTCAATTGTCAATGTCGTCGTCACAACACCGCCGGAAGTGTTTGAAGCGGTATTTCTCAAATAGATCAATCGGCCGCTCAAATTGGGCACGGTCAGGGTGTCGTTGGTAAAAAAGCTTTCGGTATCCAGTGAGTAGAGGGCGTTGTTACTGTTGCGATCATCTTTGATACTGATCACATGCGTACCCGCAACCCCGTCAACACTGGTGATAGCGACAGGAGCGGAGGTAATGACCTGTCCCGGAAAGGCCGTTGCCGAAGCAAAGACAGGAGCAGTTACGGTCTGAGTCACGCTGGAAAAGGTCCCGCTGATGTTCCCGATTCTGAGCGTAGAAGTGGTTGTGATGCCAGGCGTAGCTGCCGAGGTATGAGTCACCGTGACTGTGTCGGTGTTCTTTACTGTACCTGGCGTGTCAACTGCAGTAGCGTTATTGATGGAATATTTGCTGTTACTTCCGAGCGATCCCGAGATCTGTATCGGACTCGAATCGCCGGTAAGTCCGGATACTGTTATTGGGTCTGAAGTGACGGAAGTACTGACAGCGACGCCAGTCTTGGTGGGGAAAGAGAATTGATCGGGAGTAGTCGGCGACCTGACATACTCAGGAAACCATTCGACTTCACCACAGCCGGCCATGGCAAGCACTACGGCGCTCAAAAGGACCTTCCTGATGAGCATCAGGCTGAAACGGAGAGTGTTAGAGCCAACTGCAGAGCGGGGAAAAGAGAGAATCCGACTTCTGCTTGTTGCAGTAAATGATTTTAGTTTTGTCATAACACCTATCCCCTGTGAGTGTTGAGCCCGAGAAAGGCCGATACTATATCAATAGCACCTATTTTTACAAGCCTTTAAGCCGTATAAGCGGCTCCTATCTTCCCTATTTTCCCACTCCGACAACAGCAAAGATCCGCCAATTAGATACCCGGGGATTATCTGTCCACTGTTGTCATGCCATCTTCGAGGGCGGACGTGTCCCAGCCGCCACCCAAAGCTTCAATGAGCAGGACGCTCGCGACAAGGCGCCGTCCCAGCAAGTCGGCCGCACTCCTTTCGTTGGCGAGAGCACTGTTTTGTGAAACGATGACGTTCAGATAACTGACGATGCCGGCCCGATATTGATTCATCGTTACCGCCAACGACTCCCGGGATGAGATGACCGCCTGCTCCAAAGCCTGAGCCTCCGCCTCAAGGATCCGCAACGTCGCGAGATTGTCCTCAACCTCCTGAAACCCTGTCAATACCGTCTGTCGGTAGGCGGCAACCGTCGCGTCGTAGGCGGCCCTCGCCTCTTCGGTCTGCGCCCGCCGCAACCCTCCATCAAAGAGCGTCTGCGACACTGCCGGTCCCAAAGCCCAGAAACGGCTGGGCCAGGAGATCCACTCCGCAAAACGGAGCGCGTCGAAGCCGGCAGAGGCGCTCAACTGCATTCTCGGGAAATAGGCACTTTGGGCGATACCGATCTCAGCGTTTGCTGCGGCCATACGCCTCTCAGCCGATGCGATATCCGGCCTGCGCTCCAAAAGCTGTGACGGCAGACCGGCGGGGATCTCGGGAAAACGGTGCAGCATCGGCGCAACTGCAATGGAGAAGGAAGAGGCCGGCTTGCCGATCAGAAGCGCAATGGCATGTTCCAGTTGAGCCCGCTGCACTCCGAGGTCGATCGCCTGGGCCTGCGTGGTGCGCAGTTGCGTTTGCGCCTGAAGCAGGTCGGCCCTGGCGGCAATCCCCCCGGCATACCGGTTCTCGGTGAGTTCAAGCGTCTTTTGGTAACTTGCCACAGTTTGGTCCAGGAGCTGCCGCTGGGCATCCTGACTGCGGAGCTGGAAATAATTCCGGGCCAGTTCCGCCTGGGCACTGAGCTGAGCCGCAGCCAAATCCGCCTCGCTCGCCTGCAAACTCCCCCTGCTCGCTTCCACGCTGCGGCGTATGCGCCCCCAGACGTCGGCTTCCCAGGAAAGGTCGAAGGGGAGCGAGAAAGTCGTCACGCTCTCAGCACCGCCAGTTCCGCCGGGACTGCCGGTGTCGGAGTTGTTGCCGGTGCTGAGACTGCCGGATCTTCGGGAGCGGGTCACCGAGGCGCCTGCCGTAGCTTGCGGGTAGTAGCCGGCGCGAGCCTGCTGAACCAGCGCCCTTGCCTGGCGAAACCTTGCCTCAGCCGCCAGCACGTTCTGGTTCGAGATGACCACCTGTGCTTCGAGAGCGGACAGTACCGGGTCGTTAAAAAGTTTCCACCACCCCTCCCCGATCCTGGAATCACTCGGTTGGGCAATTTTCCACCCGGCACCCTCCTTATAGGCGGCCGGCACCGGCGCAGGAGGACGGAGATAATCCGGACCGACAGTGCAGGCAGCAAGCGCGAGCGCCGCTGCTGCAATTAGCACGGTACTGCTATAACTGCTATAGAAGCGCATGATTAACCGTCCTTATTTGAAGATCCACCTCGGTGCCAGGCAAAAAACTGATTAATGCTGATCAGCAGCATGAGACCTCCCCCCTTTGTAAAAGGGGGGTCGGGGGGGATTTTACCCAGGTTGCTACGGAGTGCCGACGGCACCTTAAGGCAAATCCCCCTAAATCCCCCTTTTTCAAAGGGGGACTTTTCACGGTACTGATCGAGTTGCAGATCAGCACTAATCAGGAGCAAAAATTACCGTTTAATATCCCCGCCCCTGCCGCGCTTCCGATCGATCCAGCTCCTCAACCGGTCCATATATAGATACACGACCGGCGTGGTGTAGAGGGTGAGCATCTGGCTGAAGATGAGACCGCCTACAATGGAGATCCCCAGCGGGCGGCGCAGCTCGCTCCCGACCCCGGTCCCGAGGGCGAGCGGCAAGGCCCCAAGCAGCGCGGCCATGGTCGTCATCATGATAGGCCTGAAACGGAGCAGGCACGCCTCATAGATGGCGTCCTCCGGGCTTTTCCCCTCCTTGCGCTGAGCTGCCAGCGCGAAGTCCACCATCAGGATGCCGTTTTTCTTGACGATTCCGATCAGAAGGATCACGCCGATGATGGCAATCAGGCTCAGCTCGGTTCTGAACAGCATCAGCGCCAGCGCCGCCCCGACTCCCGCGGAGGGAAGCGTCGAAAGGATGGTCCAGGGGTGCATGTAGCTCTCATAAAGGATGCCGAGCACGATGTAGACCGTGATTAGCGCAGCGAGGATCAGGAACGGCACGTTTCGGAGCGAGGCCTGGAAAGCCTCGGCGGTTCCGGAGAAGTTACCCCGGATACCGGCAGTTAATCCAGTCTCGCGGCTGGCAGCCTCGATCGCCTTTACTGCATCCCCAAGCGCTACGCCGGGAGCCAGGTTAAAAGAGAGCGTGACAGAGGGGAACTGTCCCTGGTGGTTCACCGCAAGGGCCGACGCCGAACGCTCGTAACGGGTAAAGGCGGCAAGAGGTACCAGGGTTCCGCCGCTGGCGGGAACCTGGATATCCCTGAGCGTCTCGGGTCTCTGCAGGAAGATGGGGTCGACTTCCATGATGACGCGGTACTGGTTCAAAAGCGTGTAACTGATCGCCACCTGACGCTGCCCGAAGGCGTCATACAGGGTATTGTCGATCATCTCGGTCGTTACCCCGAGTCGCGCTGCGGTGGGACGGTCGATCACCAGGGTTGCCTCGCGCCCCTTGTTCTGTAAATCGCTGGAGACGTCCACAAGCTCCGGGACAGTCCTGAGCCTGGCGAGGAGCTTCTGGGACGACTGGTTCAGCTCGTCGGGGTTGTCCCCCTGCAAGGTGTACTGGTATAAAGCCGTGCTGATCCTCCCCCCTATGCGCAGGTCCTGCACCGGCTGCAAAAAGGTGGGCGCACCGGGGACCGCAGAGATCTTGCCGCGCAGCCTTTTGATGATCTGGGAGGCGCTCGCCTCGCGCTTATTGAACGGCTTCAGTGCGATGAACATGCGCGCCGTGTTGGTGGTGCCCCCCCCGCCGGTGAAGGCGATGACATATTCGACATCGGGGTCGCTCCTGATGATGGCAGCGACCTGTCCCAGCTTCTCGCTCATGGCCTGAAACGAGATATCCTGCGCCGCCTGGATGCTTCCGGCGATGCGGCCGGTATCCTGCTCGGGGAAGAACCCCTTTGGGATCGAATAAAACAGGAAGCCGTTCACCGCCAGGGTCACCAGCAACAGCATCAGCATGAGCCGGGAGTGACCGAGCGCCCAGCGCAGCGTGGTCCGGTAGTTTCGGTGCAGCCAGTTGAACGTCGCCTCGCTCGCCCGGTAGAAGTAGCCGTGCCGGCGCGGCAGCTCCGGCCTCAGGAACAGGGCGCACATCATCGGGGTGAGCGTCAAAGAGACCACCAGCGATACCAGGATCGCCGCGGAAAGGGTGATGGCGAACTCCCGGAACAGCCGCCCCACCATCCCCTCCATAAGCAGAATCGGGATGAAGACCGCGACGAGCGACAGGCTCATCGAGAGCACCGTGAAGGCGATCTCGCGGCTGCCGGAGAGCGCCGCCTCCAGGGGCGATTGCCCCATCTCCCGGTAGCGCGTGGTATTTTCCAGCACCACGATGGCATCGTCCACCACGAACCCGGTGGCGATGGTAAGTGCCATCAGCGAGAGGTTGTCCAGCGAAAAGCCGAACAGGTACATGACGGGAAAGGTCCCGATGATGGAGACGGCAACGGCCAGAGCCGGGATGGCCGTGGCGCGCCCATTACGCAGGAAGCAGAACACCACCAGGATGACCAGCAGCGCCGAGATGACCAGGGTGAGCCCCACGTGGTGCAGCGAGCCGCGTATCGGCGGGGTGCGGTCCAGGACCACCGAAACGTCGATGGCGCCGGGAAGTGCCGCCTGCAACTGGGGGAGCAGAGCCCGGACGTTGTCCACCGTCTCGATGATATTGGCGCCCGGCTGGCGGAACATGATCACCATCACCGCAGGCTTGCCGTTCACGATCCCGGTATTGCGGACATCCTCAACGGAATCCTCCACGCGTGCCACATCCGAAAGCCTGACCGCCGCGCCCGAGCGGTAGGTCACCACGAGCGGCAGGTACTCATGGGCCATTTTGAGCTGGTCGTTGGTCTTCACCTCCCAGCTCCGCTCGTTCGAAACCAGCGTCCCCTTGGGGCGGTTCACCGTACTCTCCGAGATCGCCCTGCGCACGCTGTCCAGGCTGATGCCGTAGCGGTTCAGCTGCAGAGGATTCAGCTCGACCCGGACCGCCGGGAGCGAGCTTCCTCCCAGCAGAACCTGCCCCACCCCCTCCACCTGAGCCAGCCTTTGCTGCAGGATACTGGAAGCGGCGTCATAAATCGCCGGTTTGGCAATCGAATCCGAGGTAAGCGCCAGGATCATGATCGGAGCGTCCGAGGGATTAACCTTGCGGTACCTGGGGTTGTTAGGGAGGTTCGCCGGCAGAAAACCGCGAGCCGCGTTGATCGCCCCCTGGACATCGCGCGCCGCACCGTCGATGTTCCGGTCCAGCTCGAACTGCAGCGTGATATTGGTTGCGCCGCGCGTACTGGTCGAGGTCATCTCGGTAACCCCCGCGATGCGGCCGAACTGGCGCTCCAGAGGCGCCGCCACCGAAGTGGACATGGTTTGCGGGTCCGCTCCGGGGAGCGAGGCGGAGACAGATATAGTGGGGAAGTCCACCTGAGGCAGCGGCGACACCGGGAGCAGATGAAAGGAGATGATTCCGGCCAGGACGACAGCCAGCGTCAGCAGTGTAGTAGCGACCGGTCGCGCTATGAATATCGCGGAGATGTTCATGGTTTCCTTAATATGTCCATGCCCTTGCCCTTGCCTTTAGTCCATGCCCTTTGCCTTTAGTCCCCCCCTTTGTAAAAGGGGGGTTAGGGGGGATTTAGCCTGCTCCCGCACACTCTAAAACAACACTCCGTCTATGGCAGTATCCAACTGCAACGCACTCAGACAGCACCTGATCGGCAACGGTCATATCATTGCGCAGCCTGCGCGATGGAGCTTTTAGGTTTGGACAGTAAAGGCGCAAAGGCAAATCCCCCCTAGCCCCCCTTTGTCAAAGGGGGGGACTCAATCAAATGCCCCTTCCCTTCCCTTCCCTTCCCTTCCCCTTCCCCTTCCCTTCCCCTTCCCCTTCCCCTTCCTCTTCCTCTTCCTCTTCCTCTTCCTCAAACTGGACGAATACCCCTATGGAACTGGGGTCGAACCTCCTGCCCCTTCTTTATCAATTGAAGCACGCGCCGGCTCCCCTTTCCTCCTGCTCCGGGCCAGACGGTCGAAGGCCAGGTAGATTACGGGGGTGGTGTAGAGGGTCAGAATCTGGCTGATGATGAGCCCGCCGACTATGCTAATCCCTAGAGGACGGCGCAGCTCGCTCCCTACTCCATGCCCCAGGGCGAGCGGCAAGGCTCCCAGAAGAGCTGCGCAGGTGGTCATCATGATGGGACGAAACCGGAGCAGGCAGGCTTGAAAGATCGCTTCTTCGGGCCTTTTCCCCTCGCGCCGCTCGGCGTCCATGGCGAAATCGACCATCATGATGCCGTTTTTCTTGACGATCCCGATCAATAAAATGATGCCGATGACGGCGATAACGCTGAGCTCGGTGCGGCAGACCATGAGCGAGAAAACGGCGCCGGCACCGGCGGACGGCAGGGTGGAAAGGATGGTTACCGGATGGATGAAACTCTCATACAGCACTCCTAGCACGATGTAGACGGTGATGAGTGCAGCGAGTATCAAAAGCGGCTGGTTGGTGAGCGACTCCCTGAAGGCTTGAGCGGTTCCCTGAAAGCTGCCGCGGATACTGGCGGGAAGCTCCATCTCCCCGGTCGCCTCCTCGATGGCCGCCACGGCCCCGCCCAGGGATACGCCGGGGGCCAGGTTGAACGAGGTGGTGACGGCGGTGAACTGCCCCTGCCGGTTCACGACGAGCGGCGTGGTCGACTCGGTGGCGCGCGCGATCGAGGACAGGGGGACGCTGCCACCACCCTCGCCGCGCAGGTAGATGGAATCGAGCCCCGCCGGCCCTTTGAGAAACTGATCCTGCACCGAGAGCACCACACGGTACTGGTTCAGCTCGGTGAAGATGGTGGAGATCTGGCGCTGGCCAAAGGCGTCGTAAAGGGTTTCATCGATCAACTGCGGCGTGATGCCGAGCCGCGACGCGGTGGTCCGGTCGATGTCGAGCGCCACCATGAGCCCCGAATCCTGCTGATCGCTACTGACATCGCGCAGCTCGGGCCTTGCCGAAAGCGCCTCCACCACCTTGGGAGCCCAGATCTTCAGCTGCTCGGTGTTGGGATCCTCCAGCGTGTACTGGAACTGGGTACGGGTCACCTTGGCGTCAACCGTCAAATCCTGCACCGGCTGCATGAAAAGCCGGATCCCCGGCACCTTGGCAAGTTCCGGCTGCAGCCGGCGGATCACCTCGCTGGCAGTAAGATCCCGCTCCGAGAGCGGCTTCAGGTTGATCAATATGCGGCCGGAGTTGAGGGTCGGATTGGTGCCGTCCACGCCGATGAACGAGGTGAGGCTTTGCACGGCGGGATCTTGCAGGATAACCCGGGTGAGCGCCTGCTGCCGCTTTGCCATGGCTGAAAAGGAGATGGATTGCGAGGCCTCAGAGATACCCTGGATGGCGCCGGTGTCCTGGATGGGAAAGAACCCCTTCGGGATCAGGATATAGAGGAGGACGGTGACTACCAGGGTGGCGACGGCAACCAGCAGCGTCGCCCCCTGGTGCTTCAGCACGAAGGAGAGGGATCTGCCGTATCCCTGGATGACGTTATCGAAGAAGCGCCCCGAGGCGTGATAGAAGCGACCCTGTTTCTCCTCGGGCACTTTTTTCAGAAGGCGGGCGCACATCATCGGGGTCAGGGTCAGAGAGACCACCCCTGAGATCAGGATGGTGACGCCGAGGGTGATGGCGAACTCGCGAAAGAGCCGCCCCACCACGTCCCCCATGAAAAGTAGCGGTATCAGGACGGCGATCAAAGAGATGGTAAGGGAGAGAATGGTGAAGCCGATCTGTTCCGCCCCCTTCAGGGCCGCCTGTAGCGGGTTCTCGCCCTGCTCAACGTAGCGCGAGATATTCTCGATCATGACGATGGCGTCGTCCACCACGAAGCCGGTGGAAATGGTGAGCGCCATCAGGGAGAGGTTATTCAGGCTGAAGTCCAGAAGGTACATGATCCCGAAGGTCCCCACCAGCGAGAGCGGCACGGCGACGCTAGGTATGGCGGTGGCGGACAAGGAACGCAGGAACAAAAAGATCACCATGACGACGAGCGCCACGGCAAGGAGCAGCTCATACTGCACGTCCCGCACCGAGGCGCGAATGGTCGTGGTGCGATCGGTCAAAAGTTCCACCCTGACCGCCGCGGGAAGCGAGCTCTGCAACTGCGGCAGCAGCTCCTTGATGCGATCCACCACATCGATCACGTTGGCGCCGGGCTGACGCTGGATGTTGACGATCACCGCCGGCGACTGGTTCACCCAGGCCGCCTGGTACAGATTCTCCGCGTCGTCGGTCACCTGCGCCACGTCGGTCAGCAGCACCGGCGCACTGTTCCGGTAGGCGACCACGAGCTCTCTGAAATCCTTGCTGGAGTAGAGCTGGTCGTTGGCGCCGATGATGAAGGCCTGGCGCGGACCGTCGAAGCCCCCCTTGGCCTGGTTCACGTTGGACGCGGCGATTGCGCTGCGCAGATCCTCCAGGGTGAGCCCGTATGAGGCCAGGGCCGTTGGGTTGGCCTGGATGCGAACAGCGGGACGCTGCCCTCCGCTGATGCTCACCAGCCCTACCCCGGGAAGCTGGGAAATTTTCTGCGCCAGGCGTGTGTCGGCCAGGTCCTGCACCTGGGTCAGCGGCAGGGATCCCGAAGAAAGGGCGAGGGTAAGGATCGGTGTGTCGGCGGGATTTACCTTGCTGTAGACCGGTGGGTTGGGGAGATCCCGGGGAAGGAAGTTAAAGCCTGCGTTGATGGCGGCCTGCACCTCTTGCTCCGCGACGTCGAGCGAGACATCGAGGCTGAACTGCATGGTGATCACGGAGCTGCCGTTGGAGCTGGTCGAGGTCAATTGGATTAGCCCCGGCATCTGGCCGAACTGACGCTCCAGAGGTGCGGTTACCGAGGTCGCCATGACGTCGGGACCGGCGCCGGGATAAAAGGTGCGCACCTGGATGATGGGGTAATCGACCTGGGGGAGTGCCGAGACCGGCAGCAGCCGGTAGGCAGCCGCACCCGCCAGGAGGATCGCGACCATCAAGAGCGTGGTCGCCACCGGCCGCAGGATGAATGGGCGCGAGATGTTCATCTGCCTGAGCCTGAGCCTGAGCCTGAGCCTGAGCCTGAGCCTGAGCCTGAGCCTGAGCCTGAGCCTGAGCCTGAGCCTGAGCCTGTGCTTGGGGCAGGGCCTGGCTGCCTGCCGGGGGGTTGTTTGAGATCCACCTTGCTTCCTTGCCGCAGCCGTTCCGCACCGTCCACCACCACCAGTTCCCCTTCTGCCAGACCTGAGGCGATCGAGGTGTCGTCGCCTTGCACCGGACCGAGCCTGACCGGGCGCAGCGTCACGGTGCGGTCGCTCTGCACCAGGTAGACGAAGGTTCCCTGCGGCCCGCGCTGAACGGCAGAGCTCGGCACCAGGATAGCGCCGCGCCTGGTCTCCAGGAGCAGCCGCGCGTTGACGAACTGGTTCGGGAACAACTCGTTATTGCTGTTCGGGAAGAGCGCCTTGAGCCTCACGGTCCCTGTGGCAGGATCAATCCGGTTATCCACCGTCAACAGCTCCCCTTTAGCCAGCACTTGCTTTTGCTCCCGGTCCAACGCCTCGACGGGCAATTTCTCTCCCCGCCTCAACCTGGCGAGCACCGGCGGCAGATCTCCCTCCGGAATGGGGAAGAGCACCGCGGTCGGCTGCAACTGGGTGATCACCAGCAGACCGGTCTCGTCATTTGCCTGGACCATGTTCCCGACGTCCACCTGGCGCAGCCCTACTCGTCCTCCCACCGGCGCCGTGATCCGGCTATAGGTGAGCTGAAGCCTTGCGGCGTCGATCTGCCCCTGATCCATCTTGATGGCAGCTTGATACTGGCGCACCAGTGAAACCTGGGTATCCAGCTGCTGCTTGGGAATGGAATCCTGCGCCCAGAGCTGTCGGTAGCGCTCCAGATCGACCCGTGCATTCCTCAACAGCTCCGCGTCCCGGGCCATCTGCCCTTCGGCCTGGGTCAGCTCCACCTCGAAAGGACGCGGGTCGATCAGGGCCAGGAGATCGCCGCGCTGCACCGTCTGCCCTTCCCGGAAGAACACCTCCATCAATTGGCCCTCGATGCGGGACTTCACCGTCACGGTATTGAGCGCGGTCACCGAGCCCAGCCCGTTCAGGTAGATCCCGACATCCCCTTTTCTTGCCGGCAGGGCAAACACCGGAGTGGGAGGCGCCGCGGGCTTGGCCCCTTTCCTGGCGCCAGGCGCCCCGGCGCGCCCGGAAAGCAGGTACCACCCGGCGGCTAACAGGGCGACCAGGAGTAACAGGTACCACCAGCGGCGTCGCGACCGCTTGGCGGGGGGGAGGTAGTTGATGTCGCTGTTCGGGTTTTCTGCAACCGGTGGCTTCATGGCAACTCACCTTCGTGATGCGCGCCTAGTAATCGGCTCTATAGTTTGAAATGTTGCCGACCGCTCTGCCAGAGTCCAAACTAATGAAAAAATTTCTGCCTGGCAAAAACAACAAACTGCCGGACTGTAAATTTATACATTGCTCTACGCCCGTTGCAAGGTAACAGGGGCTACGGGGAAACCTGTGGTCTGAATAGGAGGGAGCGGGGTTGGTAGGAATTCTAATAATAAAATGCATCCAAAAACCACATTAGATTCTTGTCATTCTAATTTGACCCATTATACTGCTTGAAGTGGCAGCGCTTCCCCTCCTCCAAAAGCTCGATCAACGCACCGGCGGGAATACCCACTCTGACAAAGACAGACCCCAAACAGTCGCTGAAAATGGCCCACCTTTAATGACTTTAAAGGGAAGATCCATATGAACGATTCACGACACACTTTTCTGTCAGGTCCCAACAGACTTCAGCTCGAATTGATGTCGCTGTTGATTTCCGAAAGAACCAACCTTTCCTGCAATGTCGTACCCGATCTGGCCGGCATCCCTTGCACTCCTGAAACAAAACATCTCATCCTGTATGACTGCAAAGGTTGGAAGGACGACTTGAAACCCGGATCTGACTCTGATCTGAGAAATCACCTCTTGGGTAACTATGTGGTGTTGATAAATGTAGGCAACTCGATCGGGATTGAAGGTGAAGCTTTGAGCCGGGGTGTACGTGGCTTTCTTTACGAACACGATGGAGCTGACATCCTGCTGAAGATGATTCACGCCGTGCTAAGCTCCCAATTGTGGGTTTCAAGAAATGTAATGACTGATTATATCCAGACAAGTAGCAGGAGAGTTCCGCAAGCCAATAACAACTTGCTTGGTTTGACATCGCGTGAGATAGATGTTTTGACTTCCATAACCCTAGGCCATTCCAACGAAATCATTGCCGGCAAACTATGCATAAGCCCCCATACCGTCAAAACCCACGTTTATCGTATCTTCAAGAAAATCAACGTCTCTTCCCGCCTTCAGGCCGCCAACTGGTCGTCTCAGCACCTATACCTGTAGTCTCAGGTGATCTCTAACCCTCAATAATGGCTCAATCTCATCGGATACGCCCCCCCTATAGCACAGCTGGATACTACTTGCCTGTACTGCCTGTGGCAGTTACGCACTTTTTTGCCGCGTACAATGCCACTATTTCCTGACCTGTAATACATACGAAAAAAGTAGTACGTTAACTACTCTATAAGTTCATTTGTAATTACTTTGCCCTATTACAAATAAGTACAACTTCATACCATAATTAGCAATTTCGACTGATTGCGCCACATAGATAGTTAACTATACTACTGTCACGAAACATGCTTTATCCCCACCTTTTATACTCAGTGATAAATCGCAATTACATATCTAAAAAGTAACCTCTGTATAATCTGCAACTTGCATCAAAACTTCGCTGACTCTTATTCAAGTAAAAATCAAGATTTGACATAAAACAAAATATAGACTGAGGAGTTATGCACAATTGGCTGTGCTCAAATGGTAGTTGATCAACATCAATGTGAGCAAAGAAGTCTTAACCAGTAATTAATAAGATCGTCTGCCGGACAATTGGCTTTCCATTTTCAATCGGCATTAACTTTCAAAGTATCATCCCGTTGCACTCCTTACGACAACTTCTCATGGACTGTACGTGTTGCCTGGTTGGATATTCAGCAGGCATTTGCGGAAGCATGTCTGAGGTACGGGTCTGCATATGCAGGTAATTAACTTCATTGAAAGGGGGGAGTAGAAAAAAGGGAGTGCCGTAAAGGTATCCGGAGTAGGCGTCGCATCAGGAGCCAGCAGCCCCGAAGGGGGTAAACCAACCACAGCAGCACTACATTGGACAGAAAAGGAGAGGACAGATGAAAAAAGTTTTAGCTACCATCGCAGTCGCCGGTTGTCTATCAGCTGCAAGTACCGCTCTTGCCGGTATTCCCGCAGGAACAGGGGTGAACGGTTCCCTTCACGACATGACCGTGGTCGTGCCAACGACCGCCGACTCAATGGGCCGAGTCTGCGTCTACTGCCACACGCCTCACCACGCTGTGGTAACTGACGGATCCGCCAACCTGCCGCTCTGGAACCACGCACTCACGCCGGACGACCAGTTCACCGCCTACACCTGGGCTACCCCGAACAACTCCAACGACGGTGCTTTCGACATAATTGATCCGCTGGCAGGACCGAGCCGCCTCTGCATGAGCTGCCATGACGGGAGCATCGCGGTTGACGAGCACGGCTCAGCCTTTGCCTCGACCGGCTCAGGCAGGGTAACCGGTTCCGGCGGCCTTATCGGCAACCTCGGCATCACCCAGGACGGCCTCGGCCGCGCGAACCTCACCAAAGACCTGAGCAACACCCATCCGATCGGGTTCGACTACAACGCGATCGCGGCTTTCCGCAACGGGAAGTCTGCAAACGCTGATCCCCTTACAGGTGATACTGAAATCATCAGCTCAACTAACGGCTACGCAAAAACATACGCAGTAAGCAACGAGGCTGGAGTTTACAACACGATTACCCGCTTCGACCCAGGGAGCAACAAGATGATCGCTGACAACCTCTATAACGGCAACATCATGACCTGCGCCACCTGCCACGAGGTGCACAACAAAGAAAACATCACTCAGGATCCGTACCTCGATGAACAACCACGCGCCACTGGCTTGAAGGCCCCGTATGTCGTCACCCAGTCGGCTCCAAACTACTTCCTGTATGCCAGACAGACCCAGTCCCTGATCTGCCTGTCCTGCCACGTGAAATAATTGGATATCATGGGTGGAGCTATAGACAACAAAGCTGGCTCTTTACCGGATCAGTCTCGCCAAGGAACACCCAGGCCCCCGCCGCTCGGCGGGGCCTACTTTGGTGGGTAGTGAAGCCAATAGAAGAATCGGCAGATCATGAAGCTAATCAACAAGAAACAAGGAGAATAGTAATGAAAACAGAGGAAATGCTCGGCGCGCATCCGAGAAAACCGCTACTGGAATTGTCCGTCATCGCCGCCTGCATCAATGCCTGCGTGGAGTGCGCCGACACCTGCTCCCTATGCGCCGATGCCTGCCTGGGAGAAGAACAGGTGCAAATGCTGACCAAGTGCATTCGGCTCAACCTCGACTGCGCCGACATATGCCAAACCACTGCGCGTATCCTCGGGCGCCAGACCAATCCGGTCCCCCAACTTCTGCGGGCTCAGCTTGAGTCGTGTGTCATCTCCTGCCGTGTCTGCGGCCAGGAATGCGAACAACATGCTGAGATGCACCAGCATTGCCGTATCTGCAGGACCGCCTGCCAAACTTGCGAGAAGATCTGCCAGGAGATGCTTTCCCGCCTTCCCTCCTAAACCAACTTATTTATTAACCTGATTATTGCTGATCTGCAGTTCGAAAAGTCCCCCTTTGAAAAAGGGGGGATTTGCCTTAAGGCGCCGTCGGCACTCCGTAGCAACCGGGGTAAAATCCCCCCCGACCCCCCTTTTACAAAGGGGGGAGGTCTTATAGCTGCACGGACAGCTACCTCAGGAAGTTTTTGCGCGACCAGTAATACGAACGGGAGATCAGGCAATGCCTGATCTCCCGCTTTGTGCTATCCCATCTGAAACTTCTATTTCCCTACGTCCCTCTGAAGCATCTATCTCGCCTGGTTAGAGCAATCTGACCAGCACAAAAATGCCAACCATCGCAATCCCTATGGCCAGTTTGCCGGCAACGCCGACAGCCATCCCCACCACGGTGCCGAAACCGGCGCGGCTTGCCTGGTCCAGGGTGCGCTGCAGCGACAGTTCCCCCAGCACAGCGCCGATAAACGGCCCCAGTATGATCCCGGGAAGGCCGAGAAAAAGCCCCACCACTCCCCCGATAGCCGCCCCCACCATGGCTCTGCGTGAGCCGCCGAAGTGCCTCGCCCCCAGGATGGAAGCAAAGAACTCAACCAAGTAAGTTAAGCCGGTCAGGCCGGCAAGAGCCAGCAAAGTCCAAAGCCCGACGTACTGGAAATCCTCCGCCCAGGCGGCGCAGAGTAGTCCCAGAAAAAGCAGGGGCGCCCCCGGTAGAACGGGGAGCAGCATACCAGCGAGCCCCAGAACAGTAAGAACAGCGCCGGCGATCCAAAGCAAGATTGACTGTTCGGCCATCAGGAACCTCCAGGAAAGAAAATGTCATCCATCGAGCAACAAATCTGGGCGAACACAAGGTTCGCCCCTACAGATATCCGCTACCTTAATGGCAGCCCCCCGCACCCGCACCCGCACCCGCACTCCTAACCTCAGACCTCTTGCGCCTATTCCATGCCTCATCGTGGTGGGCAGGGGCTGCCCACCCTACGCTTTTCCACCTACTTCCCTGAGAGCGCGGCAAGTCTTTCCTCGGCTTGTTTCGCCGCAGCACTGTTCGGGTATTTGGTGACAATCTCCTGGTAAAGCTTCCGGGCATGTTCCTGGTTGTTCTGCTTTTCCTCAAACTGCGCTGTCTCGAATAGTTCCTTACTTTTGTCGCCGCTGCAGGCTCCCAGCAGGGCCGTCAATACCAGGCCCAAGACTACGATTCGCTTCATCGATACCCTCCTTTTACACCACCATTTAAAGATGTATGAAAACTGCTGTTTAAAGTAATGCGCGGCGGCACAACATGTCAAGAAACTACCAAGGAACGACCTCCCGCTCCGGCTAGGCACTCCAATTCGATGGTTGCCAACTGGTGCAGGGGCAAGGGGAAGGGTACTGGCAGGCTTTTGATCAGCGAAGTGGTAATTTATGCAGAGAAGGGGAGCAGTACTTCATCTCAGCCAATGGCTCAAAGCCCAAGCCGTGACCAGGGTAGAGCAGAACCAGATCAAGGCTCTTGGGGTGATGTCTTTGGGGACATCTGTATGAGGGCGCAGCCCCCTGATCGCCTCAATTTTATAGTCGATGGTCTGCTTGCCATGAACGAAAACCGCTATCGACACCGGAAACCAAATCACCCCCGAAATACTCAGCAGGATGCTGAAGGCACCATCGAGATAGCTTCCTGCCGACAGAATCACCGCGAGAATGATTCCCGAGATAGAAGCAGAAATTTTTGTCGCATAGGGCAGTTTCATTGGAACGCTCCCCAGCTCCGGTATCGGAACGTGCGAGGCAGCTGTTAGCGAAGCAATCGGTAACAGCTTAGCATTTGCTGCGCGTTCCTCAATGCCCAGGGTGCTGCGTCACTCCCACTTTACCTAAGCAGCGTATGTTCCAGCAGTATTTTCAGCCCGATCAGGCAGAGCACCAACCCGCCGCAGATCTCCACCCGCTTGCCCCAGTTGTGCCCCAGTCGCCGCCCCAGCAGCATGCCGATCACAGTAAGTACCCCGGCGACCAAACCTATGACCACAGCAGGCCGCCAAACGCTGACGTTCAGCATGGCAAGAGATAGTCCGACCGCCAATGCATCGATGCTGGTTGCTACCGACAGCATCACCATAGTGAGTCCACGAGTGGGATCCGTGGCGGCTTTGTCTTCCTCGTCAGCAAATGCTTCGTGGATCATCCGGCCGCCTACCACCGCAAGAAGCACAAAGGCGATCCAGTGATCGTAGGACGCAATCCATTTTTGCACCGTCATGCCGAGGAGCCATCCCCCTATGGGCATCAGCGCCTGGAACAGGCCAAAGTGAAAACCTAACCGAAACAGATGGCGCCGCGTAATAGGATTGATGACGGCTCCCGCGGCCAAAGCCACGGCGAACGCGTCCATGGCCAATGCGAGAGCGATACCGAAAATTGTCAGCCAATCCATTGAAGATCCTCTTTATATGATGCGGCAGTATTAGCCTGATTCAAAACTACTGCCGCTCTTTTGCTGCCAGCGACACAATCCGCAGCCCGGTCGCAGTTTTCACCACATCATAGCGCGGAAAGGGTTTCGCCCCGGCATCTAAAACCACCCGCAGCTTTCCCTCAAAAATAGCAACCCGCGCTTTGATCACGCCAAGCCGGTTAGCAGGCATGCCGATGGAGCGGAGCGTGCTCTGTGCGCCCGAAATGTCTATGACCAGGCGTCCCGGCTGTTCCAGGGTAAATGCCTCAAAATCGCCGATGTTGCCGTTCGACCTGATTTCAATGGCATCGGCGCCGCAATCAACGGCGGTTATGGTGACCGGCTGATTGATTCCCGAGACCGGCGTGGATACAGGCTTTGGAACAGGGGCAGCCAGCGCAGCAGGCTTCTCAGCCGCCGGTTGGACTTTCGCGACGGGTACCGGCGGCTTTGCCGCAGCCGTGCCGGCAGTTGAACCAGGGGCAAGCCTGCGAAACATCAGCGTCAGTTTCGTCTTGTCCGATGCGTCCTTTTGAGCGGTAAAGTCGGCATCTTCTGTCAGATTGATCGAGAAACGGGTGATCGTGACATTGTTGATCTCTTTCTTTTGCAGCTCGATGGTGGATATCAATGCCGACTTATACTTATAGACCGTATCGGGCCTGCCTGGTTCACTCAGAGGCAAATCGACAACGACCCTGAGCAGGTGCGGCATCTTGGTGCAGGTATATTCAAAGTTCTTGTCGGCTGTGATTTCCACACCCAGGTTGTCTCCGGATACGAAGACCCTGATTCCCTTGACCACCGGCAGCGGTTCCTCCGCCCGGATCACCGCAGGGGCGCATATCAGCGCCAGCATCGCCAGCGTCATAAAGATGGCTTTCATCCTACCCATTTCAATGCTCTCCTCTTACTCTTTCCAGCGTTCGCTGCTGCGCTTCAGGCAAACTGTCAGCTTTTAACTTTTGGAAACTATCATGATTTTTTCCTACGATCACTATATTTCTGGAGTGCAGCAAAAAAGGCCGCAGCCTCGGGGAGCATTTCCCACAGGCTACGGCCTTATCTGATACATCCGAAGCGCGGAGTACTACTTCTTCAAATCATTCACCACGTCCTTCATTTTATCCCCTGCATTTTCGACCTGGTCACCGACCTTTTCGGCCGCCCTGTCCATTTCTTTGCCGGCACGCTCCGCAGGCCCTTCTTTTTTGCAGCCCAGCATTCCCATAACCAAGGTGCTCAACATCAGCAGTGCGACGATACCTCTGGTAATTTTTATCATGTGTCATCTCCTTTCCATGTTGTTCCATCAGTTATTGGCCGACAGATCTTGCAGTAACGTCTCTACCCATCAAGTCGGGATCGCAGCGCAGCAAAGACAGAATCGAAACAGGCAACCGGCGATTGTCTCGCCCCGATCTCCCCTACCCTACGATCTGCCGGCAATCCCCTTCACCGCTGCCAGGATATCCGCGGGGAGCACGAAAGTCTTGGTATTCGGTGACATGGAGAGCTTCTGGATGGCACTCACGTAACGGTCGCCCAGGAGAAACAGCGTAGGAAGCTCTTTGTCGCCCACCGCTCCGGCAATATCGCGGATTGCCTTGGCCGATGCCTCCGCCAGCGTGATCTGAGCCTCCGCTTCCAATTTCGCCGCCTCCAGCTTTCCCTCGGCCTCGCGGATGGTCGCTTCCTTTTTCCCTTCCGCCTCCAGGATCATGGCCCGCTTCAGCCGCTCGGCCGTGGCCTGCTGCTCCATTGCCTTCTGCATGGACTCGGAAGGCTTGATGTCCTGGATCTCCACCGATTTCACCAGGATGCCCCAGTCGGTGACGTCATCGGAAATAATATCCTTGAGGCGTGCCTTGATGATATCGCGCGACGACAGCGCCCGGTCCAGCTCCATCTCGCCGATGATGGCCCGCAGCGAGGTCATCACCAGATTCTGAATAGCATACTCGTAGTTTGAGATGCCATACACCGCTTTGACCGGATCGACGATCTTGATGAAGGCGATGGCATTGGCAACGATGACGGTATTGTCCTTGGTAATCGCTTCCTGGGGGCCGATCTCCAGCGCGATATCCTTGGTGGTCAAACGGTAGGCGACGATATCGACGTAGGGGATGATGAAATTAAGCCCCGGCTTCAGGGTCGAATGGTATTTGCCGAGACGCTGCACCACAAACTCGTACCCCTGAGGAACGAGCCGCACCCCCATGAAGATCGTGACGACCACCAATACGAACAAAACAGCCAATACCACAGTACCTGGATTCATGGTTTCTCCCTTTTTAGCGTTTTTTCGACTTTCATCACATGACCTTCCACATCGACCACCCGGACCCGATCACCCACCTCTAGAGAGTCATCGGCCATGCAGGGCCACTCGTCCGCGCCCAAAAGCGGCAGCTGAAACTTGACAACCCCCTTAGCGTAGGGCTCCGCGCCGCGGATGATAAGGCCTATCTCGCCGACCACCGCCCCCTTGGAGCTGCCGGCGAAGGTCTTGCTGCTGCGCGGATTGAAAAAGCGGAACCAGGCGAGGGTAAAGAGCACCGAAGCCACAGTCCAGGTCAATATCTGAGCCTGGAGCGAGTATTCAGGAAAAATCCCCAGGATAATGCTCACCAGTACGGCACCCAGGCCGAACCAGATAATGGTGAAGGAGGGAACGACCAGCTCAAGTCCGATCAGGACCATGCCGAGGACCAGCCAGTGCCACCATAATAATTCCATCTATACCTCCCTCAGGATTGAAACGATTGGCGCTGCCCGGCCCAAACACTCGTCAAAACCAGCAGTGCCCCGACCATTTGCAGCACCGACAGCCTTTGATCCAGTATCAGATATCCGATCCCGGTTGCGACCACAGGGCTCAATAGCGCGAGTATGGAAACGGCTGAGGCTGGCAATCTTCGGATACCCCGAAACCAGAGCAGATAGGTCAGGCCGGTACCGATAACCCCGAGATAGAGGTAACCGATCACATTTTCAACAGTCAAAGCAGCCAGAGACTCCTCAAACAGCATCGCCAAGGGGAGCAGAAAAATACCGCCAAAGATCAATTGCCATGCGGTAAATGCCGCTACGGGAAGAGGCGAGATCCATCGCTTGGTGAGTACAGTTCCGAGCGCCATGATGAACGCGCCTGCCAAAGCGGCGAGGACACCGACCGTGTCCAATCGGGCCGAGGGGGTCAAAACCAGCAGGCCCACGCCAGCCAGACCTACCATTGCAGCAATCCAGGTGAGTGCCGTGTGCCTGACATGCAGCAGCGGCCCGGAGAGCATCACGACCCCCAGGGGCTGAGCTGCGATTACCGTTGCAGCAACTCCACCAGGAAGCCGGTAGGCGGAGATGAAAAGCAGAGCCTGGAATACCCCGATGTTAAGCAGGCCGAGGACCATCAAGCGCCACCACCAGTGCCCTTTGGGCAGCGCCGGAGCCAATGCAATCATGATCACCCCGATCGGGAGGACCCTGACAACGGCGGCCGTCAGCGGGTGGGCTGCCGGTAACATTTCGGTGGTAACAACATAGGTGCTGCCCCAGATGCACGGTGCAATCGCGGTGAGCAGCGTGCAGCCCAATATGGAGGTTTTCCCGTTCTGCACCGTTACCCTTTCCCGGCCCGCGTCAGGCCCAGTACTCATGCACCTTATTGAACTCCCTGATCCAACATGCCTGGAGATCCGAAGTGTCTCTGCCGAGACCTTGTGCCAGCTCAAGAAAACCCGGACCTGGTTGCATATGACCTGCGTCATCGACAACGAGAGCGGAAAGCATCCCCCGGCCGGCACTCTCTTCTTCCGTGCTGATCTCCCCCAGCAAGTGTAGGTACCTAGGATCATGCGGCGGGTAACTAACCGCCTTTATCTGCTGTATCAACTCTGAATAGGCGATGATGCCTTTACGACAAGCAACGCGGACCAGTATTTCCCTCACTTCAGCTTTCGCCGTTTCCCATTTGCTGTTTCTGCATCCGTAATTAGGAAGCATCTAATCCTCCTCCAGCGCCTTCGCTCGAATCGCTCTATTAAACCATATCAGTCATTTTTCGCATCAAGAGGCGTTGTGAGTGTGACTGTCAGTTCGGTGCAATCCTTGATGTACCACTTTTGTACATACAGACTGCCCAACACGGGAGCCTCGCCCGCTTCAGTTAGTTCCTTGAACCTGACGCTGTTCTTTACTTCTTTCTCCAGGACAAATTTCAACGTTTTGGACATCTCCGCTCCTTATCAACTAAACAATTACAGCAATCCTCCGGCAACCGTTTCAAGTTTAAGCTTTGGAAGCTATCATGATTTTTACTTGCGATCACTCTTTTTCTTACAGCAAAGGGCCGTGCCCTCCGGGAAAATCCCCGCAAAGGCTACGGCCCTTCCTATACAATTTCCGCAGTTATCAACCGTTCAGCTGATGTGCTACCCCGGTCGATGCCGCCCCTCCGAACTGCAGCGCTAGCTTGCTGCCGGACCGGGAATCTCCTTCCAACCAGTCCAACACAACCTTACCTTTCAACGCTGTTCAGAAGGTTCGACCCGAGAAAGCTGGAGGCTCACGCCAGAGCTCGGTTGCTGAAATTTGTGGCACTTTGAGGAGCAGCGCTGCTTCCCGGTCAATACCCCTGATGGAGCCCACTCTCCTCTGCTGCCGTCACCGGACCGATGCTATCCCAGGCATGGTCATTCTGGTTATGGATGCTGGCGCGGTCGCTGGCCAAAAGCTGTTCCTGCAGCCGGATCTGCTCCTTGGCGTTCGAGATGTAATCGCTCGTATCATGGCGATGGGGAGCAAGATGGTGCATGGCAGCTTCGTCGTGCTTGATGAAATTCTGGCCGGCCCGGGTCGCGCTGAAGCGCCGGTGTCCTAGGCTTGCCAGGACATCGACCCCCGCCCGCACCGAGGTGTCGAGAAAACCGCGATAGATATGGTTCACCCCGAGATCGAGGAGCTCGTGGGCATCGAGGTTGCTGCCGGCACAGGCCATGATCTGCAGGTTGGGGAAGTGCTTGGTCACCGTTTCCACCAGCTTGTTGACGGTCGAGGGGCTGTCTATGGCGATGAACAGTATGCGGGCGCTGCCGGCTCCCGCGGAGTGGAGGATGTCCAGCCGGGTGGCATCCCCGTAAAAGACCTTGAACCCCATCCTGCGCAGCAGGTCCACCTGGTCGGAGTCGTTGTCCAGGATGGTGGCCTGAACGCCGTTGGCTCTAAGAAACCGCCCCAGGGTGCTGCCGAAGGAGCCGAACCCGGCGATGATGACAGGGTGCTCGGTATCTATCGGGTCGGCTTCCTTTTCCACCTGCTGACGGGTGCCGAAGCGCGACAGTACCAGCCGCTCGTTGATCAGGAGCAGCAGAGGGGTCATGGTCATGCTGAGGGCGGTGACGGCCATCAGCGTATCGGTCCAGTCGCTCCCGATGATCCCCAGCCGGTTGATAAAGGCAAAGAGGACAAAGGCAAACTCCCCCACCTGGGACATGCCGAGGGCGAAGATGCTGTTCTGGTCGAAGGATAGCCGGAACAGCCTCCCCGCTGTGATCAGCACCGCGGCTTTGAGCACGATGACGGCCAGTACCAGGGAAAGGATGGTCCCCGGGCGCTCGAAGAGCAGCCCGAAATTGATGGACGCCCCCACCGCGATGAAGAAGAGGCCGAGCAGGAGCCCCTTGAAGGGCTCGATGTCGCTTTCCAGCTCATGGCGGAATTCGCTGTTGGCAAGCAGTACGCCGGCGAGGAAGGCGCCCAGCGCGGGGCTCAGGCCAACCAGCTGCATCAGGAAGGCAATGGAGACGATGATCAGCAGCGCCGCGGCGACGGTCAGCTCGCGAACGCTGGTCTTGGTGACGATGCGGAGCAAGGGGACCACGACATAGCGTCCCATGATTATCACTGCGGCCAGGGCAAAGAAGACCGACCCGGCCTTCATCCAGACCGGCAGGCCGTCCAGCAGCGCGGGGGCAGCGTCGTGGATCCCGCCTGCGCCGGCCTGCAGGGCAAGAAAGGGGAGCAGAGCCAGGATCGGGATCACGGCAATGTCCTGGAACAGCAGCACGGCGAAGGAACTGGAGCCGGCCTGGGAGTTCCCGAGCCCCTTTTCCTTGAGGGATTGCAGCACGATTGCCGTCGACGACATGGAAAGTGCCAGCCCCGCGGCCAGTGCCCCGCGCCAGTCGAGCCCCAGCAGCAGCAGGCCGCCGGTCAGGGCGAGTGTGGTCAGGACCAGCTGCAGCGACCCCAGCCCCAGGATGCTGGAGCGCATCTTCCAGAAATGGGACGGCTCCAGCTCGAGTCCGATCAGAAAGAGCATCATGACCACGCCGAATTCGGCGAAGTGCATGATGTCTTCTCCCTCGTTGCCGACAAATCCGAGGCAGAAGGGGCCGATGAGGATGCCCGCCAGCAGGTAGCCCAGCACGGAACCCATCCCAAGGCGCTTGGCCAGCGGCACGCAGATCAGCGCCGCGGCAAGGTACACCACGGCCTGACCGAGAATGCTATCGGTCATGGCTGCTCCTTTTTGTTCACGGCATCAATCCAGTCGTTTAGGAAGTCGTAGCCCCGGACCGATTTCAAAGGTGGGGACTGGGCCAGCCTGAGCAGCGCCTGAAGGTACTGCTTGCCATGGTCCGCCAGCATATCGTCGGTCAGGCGGTAGGTCCCCTGCACCACGAAGGGCGGGAGCCAGGTCATCCGGCAGAGGTGGGCCGCCTGCTTGAGCGGGAACAGCAGTTCAGGCATGGTATGACGATTGAATCCGCTGTGTGAGTAGCTTTCACGCGAGCCGCCGGAGGTGATGGTTGCGAAAACCTGCTTCTCCTCCAGGTTGTTGCCCCCCGCGCCGTGGGCCCAGCCATGCTCCAGCACCAGGTCCATCCACTGCTTGACCATGGCGGGCGCGCCATAGAGAAACAAGGGGTAATGCCAAACGATGATCTGGTGCGCCAGCAGCAGTTCCTGTTCACGGGCGGTGTCGACGTTGAAATCGGGATAGAGCTCGTAGAGGTCATGGACGGTAATACCGTCCTGCCCCTGAAGGGCGTCAAGCAGCGCCTTGTTGGCCCGTGACTTTTCGTAGCGCGGATGTGCGAATAGAACCAGTATCTTCTTCATGCTGCGCGTGTACCTTTCGCGGTCGTTGTATTTGAAGGGACGGTTCCCTTATTGCGTACCTGACTAGCAACCAACCCCGCTCTGTAGCGGCCTTTTACCGGAGAGGAACTTCCCCTTAACTCTAAAATCCCCGGATACCGGGTCCCCCCCTTTAGCAAAGGGGGGACAGGGGGGATTTGCCTTTGAAGCTCCCTCAGAGCGCTCATCTTCCGCTGTTCAGCGGAAACCAGGTATTCTGGCCCTAAATCTCAAGATCCGTCCGCCTGATCGGCTTGCATCAGCTTTCACCGCCCCTTTTGGACGGGGCAAGCTACCACGATTTCCCTTTGAGATCACCTGTTTTTCTGGAGCGAAGGAGAAAAGGCCGCACTCCCGTGGCAATCTCCCGAGGCTGCGGCCTTTTCCAGACAGTGCTGCGGCAACCGGCACTGCAAAGACTAATTCCGGACAACGCTGGAGTCGGGGGGAATTTTGCCCGGTTTGCAGTTACCTGTCGCAAGTCAACAACTCCACTACGTCCAGATTTTCCCAGTCCTACCGCCTGCCCTGAGTAGCAGTAAAATGTACCAATAGGCTATTGCACCACCCTGTTATTGATTAGTAAATCTGTTGGCTAGTCATAGGAGAGTAATTTCGTTTACATTTTCTACATCAGGTAATTCATAGACTCTTCTAAACCTGTGGCACTGTCTGATATTGTTAGCCTTTAAAGCAAGCTGGAATTTGCGTTAAGTTTTTTATCTTGCTTTAATTTCACATGAGTGTAGGGTTGCCGCAATATATAAAAATGAATTACTGATACACGACAATACTAAACTATCCGCGAGGATAGGACGGAAAGCCTAAGGGTCTCAACGAGACAGCCGGGTCGCCGAAATATCGCCAAAACGATATCAAAGCCCCGGCTTTTTTGTGTTCTAAATATGAAACAGGAGGCGACCCATAACAACCCCCGCTGTAGCGTCTGGCAGGGCGCGAACATTTATACCGATCGGCTTCAGGTGCTGGAACGCGGTATAAATCAGGTGATGGTAACCGAAAATACTAAACCATCCGCGAGGGTGGGACGGAAAGCTCATAGGGTCTCCAGGAGACAGCCGGGTTGCCGAACATTACAAGATTTCGGTGACCCGGCTATTTTTGCGCCCATTTCCGGAAATTACTCGGCGCAGGGAACCTAACTTGGCGCGCTCCTCCCTGACGGGGCATGGGGTGCGCTGGCAGCTACATCAATCGGCGGGTAGTTTCTGGGCAGCCGATTGCTAAAGGAGCATGAATGGACCAAATCACCACGAAGAAGGATTGCCGAAACCTGAGTTGATGGCTCCGAACCAGAGGTCTGGTAACAAGAAAACCTGGGAATAATCCCGCAAGGAGGTTTTATGGAAAGATTGAAGTCCCTGAAAGCATATCTGCTACTTCTGTTGATTCTGGGCGTTTTTATTGCCCTGCCGGGGCGCGGCGAATGCGGGGTCTGGGACAAACTCGACAGCGCCACCGTGAGCTCCACAGTCCCTGCTAACGCTGCCACAGCTGTCGCAATCGGCAACAAGCTCGCCGCAACCTTCAGTGAAGCGATGGACCCCGCAACGCTTACCCCGACAACATTTACCCTCAAGCGAGGCACAACAGCTGTTCCGGGCACGGTGAGCTACTCCGGCGTAACAGCGACCTTCGCGCCGAACCAGACTCTGCTGACCGGCACCGTCTATACCGCCACGGTCAGCACCGGGGCCAAGGCCTTATCCGGCAAGGCACTGTCAGCTAACCATGCCTGGAGCTTTACCACAGGCGCGGCCACGGACACAAGCAGACCCAACGTGACTGCCACAGCCCCGGCCAATGCTGCCGCGGGTGCGCCGACCGGCAGCAAACTCAGCGCGACTTTCAGTGAGGCAATGGATCCGGAAACCATCACCAGGACAACGTTCACCTTAAGGCAAGGGACCACAACCGTTCAGGGCGTAGTGACCTACTCCGGCGTAACCGCGGTCTTTGCACCGACAAGCTACCTCTTGTCCAACACCGTCTATACCGGGACCATCACAACCGGGGCCACGGACCTGGCCGGCAACGCACCGGCAACCGGCTATACCTGGAGCTTTACCACAGGTACGTCCCAGGACACGACAGCACCCGGGGTGACACTGGCAAACCCGGTTTCCGCCGCCACAACGGTCTGCATCAACAAGACTATCTCCGCCAGCTTCAGTGAGGCGATGGACCCTTTGACGATCAGCACGGCAACATTTAGCCTGCGGCAAGGGGCGATCCCTGTTCCGGGTTCCGTGACCTACTCCGGCCTGACCGCACTCTTTACCCCGGCCGGCAATTTTACCGCAAACACCACCTACACCGCCACGATCGCCGAAGCCAAGGACCTCGCCGGCAACGCGACGAAAAAAACGGTCTGGAGCTTTAGCACCGGCGCGGCACTTTGCCGCGCGCCGGTAAACCTGGGAACTGCCGGAAATTTCGTGATCCTGGCGAAAACCGGAGTCTCGACCACCGGAACCACCGCCGTTGTCGGGGATGTCGGAGCTAGTCCCGTCGCCGCGACCTACCTGACCGGATTTTCACTGATCGCCGATTCAACCAACACCTTTTCAACTTCGTACTATGTGGTCGGGAAACTTTACGCCGCCGACTACGCTACTCCCACTCCTGCTGTCATGACCACCGCCATCAGCGACATGGAAACCGCCTTCACCGACGCCGCAGGAAGAACCACGCCCGATTTCACCGAACTGGGCGCAGGAGATATCAGCGGGCAGACGCTGGTGCCAGGCCTCTACAAGTGGGGCACCGGAGTCCTGATAACAAGTGCCGGCGTTACCCTGTCGGGCGGCCCGGACGATGTCTTTATCTTCCAGATAGCCGGCAATCTCACGGTGAACAACAGCGCCATGGTTACCCTGATCGGCGGCGCACAGGCCAAGAACGTGTTCTGGCAGGTCTCCGGCCAGGCGACCCTTGGAACCGCAGTTGACTTCCAGGGGATTCTCCTGAGCCAAACGCTGATTTCACTGAATACCGGCACCAAGATGAACGGCAGGGCACTGGCACAGACTGCAGTCACCCTGAACGCAACCGCCATTAGCGCGCCGTAAGGCGAGCGCTACTTAAAACTCCCCTCCCCCCCTTTGAAAAGGGCGGGAGAGGGGAGTTTATCTCAGGCACTCGATTTTCGTTAGATCTCTTCTTTTCGATAAGCCGGATCAGGGAGCGTCCCGGCCGCTCCTGCCGCAGCAGGGACAGACCCCATCAGTCGCAGGGGCCGAAGGACGCATCATTTCCGAGGTGACAATACCGGTCGGAACGGCGATGACGCCGTAGCCGACCACCATCAGCATTGAGGCGACCAGCTGCCCCAGCGGGGTCTGGGGGGCTATGTCGCCATACCCCACAGTGGTCATGGTGACAATGGCCCAGTAGATGCTCACAGGGATGCTGGTGAAACCCGATTGCGAGCCTTCGATCAGGTACATCAGGCTCCCCACCGTCACCACGACCGAGAGAACGGTGGTCAGAAAGACCGTGATCTTGTAGCGGGTGCGCTTCAACGCCTGCCAGAGGTTGTTCCCTTCCCCCATAAACTGCACCAGCTTGAGCACCCGGAATATCCGCAGCACCCGCAATATCCTGACGGTGGTCAGGAAATGGAAACCGGTGAAGAAGAGGCTGATATAGAACGGGAGAATGGCGAGCAGGTCAACTACGCCGTAGAAACTGAAAGCGTAGCGGCCGGGACGGCGGGCGACCATGAGCCGTAGCAGGTACTCGACGGTAAAAGAGGCGGTGATCAGTAATTCGCCCCACCAGAGCAGGACTCCCCACCGGTCATGAATACCGGCAATGCTGTCCAGCATCACCAGCATCACCGAGAGCAGTATCAAAAAGATCAGAGCCAGATCGAAGAACTTCCCCGCCGGCGTATCGGACTCAAAAATTACGGTATAGATTTTTTCGCGCATCATACTCAAAGTTCGATCCTTGATCAGCGGTGGTTTTTCCCAGCGTTGTACGGTTAAGTCTTTGCAGTGCCGGTTGCCGCAGCGCAAAAGCCCCTCACACGGCCTTCGGCACCCCTCTCCCTGTGCGGCCACGGGCCTCAGTGGAAGGCACGCAGAGCGGGTGTTGGCATCCAGCCCTTCTCCCTACGGGAGAAGGTGCCCCGAAGGGGCGGATGAGGGAAGTTGCCACGGAGTGCAGGAACTAGCGTGCTCGGATCGGACCAGTTGTCCGCCAAAACCATCCAAGACCTCAGGTTATCAAGGCCCGTACCTTGACTGTACCGGCCTGCTTAATCCGCTTTCGCCAGCATTCGCCGGCCCCTTTTGATTCGGAAAGCTGACCGCATGCGATAGCGGTGGACGCGCAGGGAAATATTTTTGTGGCCGGAGATACGACTGGTAGTTTTGCCGGCTTTACCAACCTCGGATACTATGATGTTTTCCTGGCAAAGCTGCTCCCTTTTGACTGTTAATTTCGCCCTTGATTTCATTTCTATGTCGGCCAGCAGCTGGGCGGTGATCGGCGCGGGGTATCGCGACCGGTCCACTGGTCTTGTTGGCGTTATCTCAGTTCTTCAGAAAGACGAGAAAGGAGATTGATCCCTTATCCTGTCCTTAATCCAAGGCCGGCGAAACAAGAATAGTCCCTTTGTTTCCAGTTGCCACGATTCTATTCCCCATCCTGGTAACTGCTGTCAGTGCTTTGCTTTGGGAGTTACTATTTCCAAAAATTTTCGTCCAGATTATGCCGTCAGGCGAGGTCAAAACCTGACCTGCGCCATAATAGTCACTACCGTTTGATCCCACAGCTATAAACTGTTTTCCGGACCAGATAACTCCATAAAGCTGATCTGTTATGCCCGACTGAACCGATGTCCAGGTGGTACCGTCTGAAGAAGTAAGAACGGCACCACTGTTTCCCACTGCAACGAACTTGGTTCCGGACCAGGCAATTCCATTTAGCGATGTTGTGGATCCCGATGCTACTGACGTCCAACTCAATCCGTCGGATGATGTGAGAATCTTCCCGCCATACCCCACCGTAACAAACTTGCTTCCGGACCAGACAATGCCGCAGGCGGAATTTGTGAGGTCGGTACTACGAGAAGTCCAGACATTCTCATCGGGTGAGGAAAGAACTATCACACTCCCAACAGCCACATATATAGTGTCTGATTTGGCAATGCCGCACAGAGGATTGTAACTGCCGTAAACGTGCGGTGTCCACGTCACTCCATCAGGCGATGTTATGATCTGATTACCTTGTCCCACCGCAGTAAAGTGAGTCCCCAACCATGCAGTGTTGTAAAAATAGTTAAATATCCCTGACGATTGCGATGTCCAGTCCAGCCCGTTTGCTGAAGTAAGGATCGTGTTACTATCTCCTACCGCGACTAAATTTGTTCCGGACCATGCAATGCCATGCATGTTATTTGTCGTCGGAGAATTTGCCAGAGTCCAAATTGTTACCGACGTAGAGCTCGTGAGATTGCCAATGGTTGCTGTAACTGTAACGGTACCGTCGTTGAGAGCAGTTGCCTGCCCGTTGGTTCCAGCGCTATTGTTTATGACTGCAAGGTTTGCGTCGCTTGAGCTCCAGGTGACAGATGTTGTCAGGTCCCGTACCGTGCCATCGGTATAGGTACCGGAGGCGGCGAATTGCTGGGATGAGCCTTTTAATAGGCCTGCATTGGATGGGCTAACTGTGACAGAGGTAAGAGCTGCTACGAGAGGCGAGATTGATCTGTAGTCCATACTCGAAAAAGACGACGGCTCAAACTGCGCCCCATCAAAGTAAACGAACCTGAGGTACTTAACCGCTGACAGGTCTAACTCCCCGTGCGGCGATGCCGTAGATGCCGGCACGATCGAGAGTTCTCCGTTTCCGGCTATCAGGCTGGTTCTTGAATGATCCTGGGGGGAGAATTCGGGGATAGTGCTGCCGAGATAGGTTTTATCAGCATCATATAGCCAGCATACCATGTTGTAGGCGTGGGGGTTTGCAGCCAGAAATCTCGTCCGTGCCGCAGCAAGTCCTGTCGTTGTGATCAAGCCACCGTTGGCCGGGACGTATTGCAGAGAGTAGCCCTGTTCCGGGAAGCGGCCAAGTGCGGAGACATACTGTGATGTATCCGACAAGGGAGTCCAGTCCTCCCCTGCATAGACATACAGGTGTGTTGCGTCGGCAGCGCTGCCCGGCTCGTGGAAGGTTTTCTGCACTGACGAAATCCGTCCGTTCTTCAATTTGAGATGGAATGTCCAGGTGCCAGCCAGCGGCATCATATGAGGATTAGCGCCATAATAAATATTGCTGCCTATGTAAGGCTTTCCCGTGCTACTGGTGCCCATTTGGCTATCAGACGCCGGAATCGTCCATTGCCAACCATTAGGTGCGATTACGTCTAGACTATCAACGTCAGCAGCAGCAATCGACTCATTGTAATACACATTAACGCTCAGAAGACAAGTTGCGCCGCTACTGAAGTAATCAGGTGCAGCGTCCTGGTAAACCCAGCCCACACTCGTTATAAAGCTATGCGTCGTGCCCGTTGTTGCAGACCCTCCTCCTCCACAGCCTGCCAGAACGAGAAGAGCGACTATAAAAATTCCAATGGCAGCATTAACTACATTACATTTCATCCAATCCTCGCTTTGATTCTTGATAGTTCCGACGCATAAGCCCTGACCGACATTCTGGGGGTCAGGGCTTTATTCTTGAGTTTTGCTAGCCATGATGCGGCTCACCGTTGAGTAGTGCAATTGCAGGCGATCAGCAACTGTTTTCTGGTCACAACACTCTGGGAACACTCTGGCACTCTGCACAAAACTCAAGAATAAAGACCTGCCCCCCTGGCCCCCGTGAGTAGGGACTTCCCGACGGGATTTGCATCTGATTTGTAAATTTTATTGACGCGCCCCCCAAGTCACTCCCTTTTTGAGTCAATCGGTGAGAAACGTACTCTTTTCAATCTACCAGTGGTTGTCCCGTTATCGAACCGATTCCGATCTGGATCGTTCGATAGTCTGCTCGCGCTGGGCTTTGTATTGATCATACGTCGTGTTGTTCACGCGATCGAGACACTGCTGAGTATCGGAAGAGTTCATATTGTTTTTATAGCATTGTTGTCTCTGCTGCTCCTGAAACCCGGCATACCATGCTTGATAGGTGCACCCTTGGGCAGTTAAGCAAAGGGAGATGACGAGCATTCGCAACATGGTGATTGGCATTTCTTGCTCCATTTTATCGACCAACGTTCGTCATAACCGGCAGGCAAAAGCAGAGCGAAGCGGTGCCTGTGTTGATGGCGTTGTCAGACGAATCAGTTTGGGATGCGGTACTTACCGCATGCTCTGATAGCAAAGGATCACGCAGCCGGTAGAAAGCGGGCGTGTTTCGAGCAACTCAAGTCCCTGCGATTTCAATCCGCCACTAAACAATAGTCTGCCGTTGCCATTGATGACCGGTGCAATACCAAGGCGATATTCGTCAAAGAGTCCTTCATTCATAAGAGTCCTCGAGAGATCGGCGCTCCCGAAAACGAACATGTTCCCATTGCCCTGTTGCTTCAGTCTGGCTACTTCCCCCGCAACGTTGTCCTTTACCAGTGTCGTATTGTTCCAGGAGGCCGTCTGAAGAGTCCGCGAACAGACCAGCTTCGGAAGAATGTTCATGTAATCCGCAATTTTACCCTGGGCCGTTTGCCAATATGCGGCCATGCCCTCATAAGTCACGCGCCCGAACAAAAGCAAGTCGGCCGACTCCAGCTGTTCGAGGGAGAATCGCTCGAGTTCTTCGCCCCAAACCTGTTCGTGCCAGGGCAAGTCCCAGTTCTTGGTACCCTCGAAGTAACCATCCAGGGTGATGAGATTCCACATGATCAGTTTTCGCATCGTGTGATCCTTCCTTTCCTGTCGTACCTTAGGAGGGGAGCCTTACGGCTACCGCCCCCCTAAGAACCGGGCATTCTGGGGGTCAGGCTTTATTCATGGTTGGAACATAGATTCTCTCTTTTGTTATCTCTTATTGTTTAACAAAATGGGGAATGGAGCATTGGAAGTCTAACAATCAATTTCCGCTGTTAAGTTTTAACCAGTTTGTATCGGCTTTTTTGATGTTACCAGGAATATCTTTGCTCCATTTTTCATACGCTTCCATGCTGCAATTCAGGTAAAGCTTGTCGTCAACTATCTTCCATACTTCTGGATCGGTAACGGCTTTTCGCGCCTCCGTCATGGCCCAGGCGCAATAACCGTCATATTGCGGGGCATATTTCTCCGGACTGGTCTTAAACAAATCTCTGTTATCACTTGTCTGAAAATACCAGGTCAGGTTATGCCACTGGACGGTAAATGACTCGTTGCCTTTTAGGGCCTTGCCGGCCTTGAAATATGCGACGGTATCATATCCCTTGATCGCTACATCACCCATCGGTGATTGTCCGGTGGCAATACCGCCAAATCCAATAAATAGTAGTAATGCAAAAAAGGAAAACATTAGAATAGTATTAGTTGGTAATTTCATATTCGGCCTCCCAAAATCTGTTTTCCAACGGCTCAGCGGGTGACCGGGTTCGCCGGTCCTCCCGTTTTGGTTGGAACCTCGCTTTTATTTCCGATTTCCCTTATGTCGTGTCAAAGGTTGGCCCCGCCGGCTCCTCTTACTCATGCTTCAATACGCTCTGCATGCCCAGATTGGGGGGAGTTCTTTCGCTGACGTCCTGAGAATCCTGTGATATTGTGGGCACTTGGCCCCCTAATGATTAGTGTGGTCAGGACTTTGATTAGTCGCCCTCGCACAGCGGCCTATTTTTTCCGATTTCCACGTTCTTTGAACGACGTATTGATTTCGGCTGTCTCTTCTTTTTCTCCGGGTGCACCCTCAAACGATACGGTGGCTTCACCACCGATGACGGTCCCACGTTCCGGCACGGTCAGCCTAGGGGACACGGATGTGAGCTTGGTGATGTCGATATTCTCCAGTGAGTACTTTTCTTTCTCATCCCAGGGTGGCTCTTGCTCGGCACCATTGGTGAAACCGGCTTTCAGCAACCTGATGAGGCCTTCTTTGCCGGTCCAGTAGTCGGGTATTTTTTCCTTCAGTGGCAAACCCCAGACGTGCCGTTGCAGATTTGCCAAGAGTTCCGGGTCGTCCCCTAAGTCCACTAGTATGCGCGGCCACTGCATGACGAGAGCCACGAACTTCCCCAACTTCTCCAGTGTCATGCCGGAATATTCACTCCCACTTTCCGGCTCTACGAACAGCCCGGTCTGGCTTCCGATATAGGCCCGGATGCGAAACAAATTGATGAACTGCTTGATGCGCCGGGGATTGTTGTCCAAGGTCGGCGCTACCATCAGGATGATTTCCTGGACCGTTCGTGAATCGTTGCCAATCTCGATCTCTATCTTCTGCATGGTGTACGACGGGCTATCCCCACCCGGTTTCCTTTCTTTTCTGGTGGCGTCAACGAATTTCCTGATGTCATCTGGCGTGGGCTGCGGTATGGCAAAGGGAATCTGGATGAATTTTTCGATGAAGTTGTAGCCGAACTCCAGTCCTTTTGCCGGGTTTGAGTCGCTGCTGGCCGCGGTTAGGGAAACGTTGATGTAAGGCAGCAGCTTTTCGTACTTCACCGCTAGGCCAGCGGCGATCTTCTCGCGGTCCATTCCTATGATGAAAAAGAGCTTGGAAGTCTCGGAGATCATCAGGTTGATTCCCTGGATCAGGTCGGCCCCCTTGTAGATGTCGCAGCGGTCCAAGTCATCGATGAACACGAACACCTTGCGCCCACCGGCGTAGTTATCCACAATGTGCAGAAAGTCGTGATGGAATTCCTCTATGAACGCGGCATGCTTCCCGTAATCCGGTTTGGCGGCAAACTGCCTCAGGTTGATGCTGAAGGGGTTCACTAGGAGCGATTGCAGCTTGCGGACCACATAGATGGCAGCGATGGGGTAGGCCACCGCCCCAGTCGTCATGAGGAAGTGCTTCAGCTCCAGCTTATTGTCGCCAGCTATCCGGATGAGAGTCTGTAGGGCACCAACTCTAACTATCATTAGGGCAGGGACCAGTATTATGATGCAGGCTAACACGAATAGTGCAGTATGCGGCCACCCCTGCTCCCAATCGTAGCGTCTTAGCCAGAGCGTGACCCGCGCCAAGTGGCGATGCAGGAAGCTGAGCTTTCCCGAAAGGGAGCGGATGAAGTCGAGCGCAAAGGAGGCCCAGAGAGTATCTTCCTTATCATGCCTCCATGCATTGAACGACACCGTCCAGGCTCCCTTCCTCTCTAGGGCTTTGGTCAACTGCAGCATGAACGAAGACTTTCCGCACCCCCACTCCCCTTCTATCGACAGGGTTAGCGGTCCTTTCGTCTCAGCATCTAGGAGAAACTCCGCTATCCCCGACACATACGGCTCGAAGCCAAGCGTGTCCGCTTCGGTCGGAATATCGCTGATGCTACACCGTTTGACCCCTTCCCTCAGGGTATCTTGGTTGCCTTGCGCCATAATGCTCCTTGCGACCTTTCAAAACCAAAGTCATAGGCCGTTGCACACGAAAGAATTACCTCAGACAAAAGCTGTGGGTGGATAATGTAGTCTCTATTAAAGAAACTCAATAAAATATTGTGGCGGGAAGATAGAGTCGTTTTTGCCTGCTACTTGTTCGCTACCTGGCACGATTATCCCAACGCTGAGAGCACACCGGCCTGACCGGTGTTGCGCTTGGTTGGGATTTCTTGCGCTGAATAAATAAGTTACATAAGTCACCAACGTCCGCGCCCATCCGGCACTGTTAGGTTGTAGAATAAACGGTCTGTAGCAGATCGTGGAGCACCTTGATGGCCGTTAGTTCCACAGGACGCCATGGCTTTCTTTTGACTGGGTGCATCACTGCATTGCGCAGGTGATTTAGGTCGCGAAGTTTTGCTAAGAGTTGTTTTCGGTCACGGATTATCTTCTCAGGAAAGACTGGTCGAAAGATACTCCAGTTAGCGTCAATGATATCGCTTAAGTGGATGAACGTCGTATAGCAATAGGGGTCAGTAACTGGGTCTGGATCATCTTCCCGAGATTGGGCACATGTTTTTCTGACAGCTGCAGGAATTCCCTTTCGCCACCATTGGCTTTCTTCAGGACCAAAGCTTTGAATCAAGATATTTCTCACAAATTGGTGGAGACCAAGCTCAATGTCAGAAATGAAGACATAAATATCTCCCCTAAGTGCTCTCGACTGGCGGACATCGTAATAGAGCCGCGCCTCTTCGTAAATTAAGCCGAGTGAAATGGCATGTTTTTCAAATGTCCTATAAGCATGGTTTAGATGTTTTGTGTACAGGGCATCAAGCTTTTCACCGCGCACATCATTGAAGGCCAGAATGACTTCAACAGGTCGAACCTCGTCTTCTCCTAGTTGCTGGCGAATATGCTGAGTGATGGTAGAAATTGATAGACCGCGCATTTCCGCGATCACTGCCGGTAGATGCCCTTGTTTGAGTAGCGTGGTCGTCTCGCGTCTGCTCGTCATCAGCTTTATTCCCTCTCCCCACAGCCAACGCCAGGGTGAGCGGCGTAGCGGCTATGCTAATATCGGCTTTTTATCCACTCTCACCGACCCGCGGAGACCGTCTCTACCCGTTTGTTGGGCGTCGCCGTTCCACACCTATTCTCGGCTCACACCTGCTCTCCCAAGCCCCCTCCCAAACTCATCCATCAACACTTACTTCAGCTTCGCCTGCTTACACCACCTTACTTCAGCTTACGTAGACTTCATGCACTCTTCCAGCGCCGTGGCTTGAAATCATCCATGAACCGATGAGGGCGTCTGGTGATCGGGCAATGTCCGGACCTGACCCCTCCGCCTTTCTCAAGCTTAGCACTCTTCGCACTTCAGTCTCCAATTACGAGATTGATTGGTGCAAATCTGTCAAAGTCAACGCCATAGCACATCTCATCATCTGGGTCTGTCCCAGAATAAAATATTGTGAATGTACCAAGTGTTTCATTTGGATCAAACAATAATGATGGTTCTATAAGCCTGATCGCACTTTTAACATCTTCAGGAGCATGTTGCTGGAGATATTGCTTTGCATTTGTGTCAATCTCAGCCACTCTGTCTAGTACCGAAATGATTGCTTTCGATATAGCCTGATCATCTATGATGTCACCATCAACATTGACATCGACAGGTCCAATTTCTGTTAAGGCACCCCAGCATTTCCAACCATCGATCGAAAACTCCAATTTCCCGTATTTTTGTAGAGAAACTCTTTCCATAATTCTCCTGCCTGCCATTGTTTTGTTCAACGCCAGGGTGAGCGGCGCAGCGGCTAAGCTATCATCGGCTTTTTATCCACTCTCACCGACCCGCGGAGACCGTCTCTACCCGTTTGTTGGGGGCATGCACTCTTTCATCGATTTTCGTCAACTGCCCACTGGACCCGGCTTGATCACAACTCTTATGACCACTTCCGTCATCTCAATCGGCTCTGACCCCACTTCATCAGACTTCCTAAGACTCGCCAAACTGAGGCCTACTTCGGCTTGTCGCGCTTTCACCAGCTTCGGCAAACCATCTGCAACTTAACCGGCTTCTCCTGCTACCTCGTTTAGAATAAATGTAGCTGTTGCTCGTCAGTGATAGTGTGTCTGAGCCGGCTTGTCCATTTCCAGTCCGGTTTTTACGGTTCAGCAAACTTACATTGGCGTATTTGTCTGGTTCGGCACTGTTCAGTTCGCTTACTTCAAGCAATACCATCCTGTCGCAATTTTTGTAGCCTTATGTGATTGGTACTCAAAATTATGCTCCGTATGTGAAGGCGCATAAATAAAGGTTTCTTCGTGGTTTTCATGTGGTGAGAAGAGGACAGTCTTGGTACGCGGGTCAGTTACTACAACATAATCGATAAAAACTTCCTTGTATTCTTCTTGTTTTATTAAGTCCCCTGCAAGCAACGCGCTGCCGTATCGTTCCGCCGAGTGGCGGCATAGAAGAAGCCATTTTTGCTTTTCTGGCAGATAACGGATTACCACTGCGAGTCCAATTAATAGAACTACAACAGCAATGATTCTTCCAGTCCAGGTTTTAAATCTGCTGTTCATTTCTTTTCCTTGACCAACAATGTAATTGGCCCGCCTTCCTTCATCAGCTTTTTGTCAACTGCACCCTGGTTCCGGCTCTATCACAACTCTTCAATCCACTTCTGGAAGCTCAATCAGTTCTGATCCTACTTCGGCTGACCTCCATAAACTCAACAACACTGGCTTGCGCCGGCTAATCCAGCTTTCACCATCTTCACAGAACTTCTGCCTGCTCAGGCTACTTATGTCAGCTTCGCCTTTTGAAATTCAGGAAGATGCCTATTCAGCCGGAACCCGGTTCGGAGCCGGGTGGCCCTTTCGGTTTCTTACCAGTTTGGACCATCAAACGTCACACCATGTGGCATGAGTAACTGCTTTATCTTGCGTCTGTCGACTGGTATAAAGTATATCTTCTTGCCAAATGGACCTTTGTGGTCGAACTCAACAAAAACATAGGCGGCTACTGCTCTGCCGGATCTGGTGGTTATAGCTTTAATATCAGCAAATGGAACTATTGTTGAGGTTGAAAAGTCAGATATTAGTAGGCCGTTATCCGTTACAGCTACATCCTTGATCTTCATGTTAATTAACGGAAGTGCTACTGCAAAAGAACAGGCGGCTAGAGTGGCGAGGGCCAATGGCAGATCGTTAAATTTGAAATATATCAAAGCAACAAAACAGATCGCAATAACTGCTGACAGTATTGAAAAACGAGGCAGCATTTTGGCTTGATAAAAGGAATTTTTTATGGAAATTACGACCTTTTCCCCTGTCTTTAAGGGTGGTTCTGGTCTAATAGGTGATTTTAGCAGTGCAGGGAGTAAACCAACCGCCATACTGGATAGGATAGCTACAAGAAATAACCATTCGTATGATACAGATTTTGCTGTCATATAGGTTTTCCTCCCACAGCCAACGCCAGGCTGAGCACCGGAGCGTTCAGCTATTTCCATCTTCTATCGGCTCTTATCAGCCGCGGAGTGTGCTCCTGCCGTTGGTTGGGTAGCCTTTCCTTCATCGACTTCTATCAACTGCCCACTGGTTCCGGCTCGATCACAACTCTAATGACCACTTTCGTCATCTCAATCGGCTTTGCCCCCACTTCATCAGACTTCCTAAGGCTCAACAAACTGAGGCTTTCTTCGGCTCATCGCGCTTTCACCAGCTTCGGCAAACCATCTGTAACTTAACCGGCTTCTCCTGCTACTTAGTTTGGAATAAATGGAGTCGTTGCTCGTCACTGATAATATGTCAGAGCCGGTTTGTCCATTTCCAGATCTGACCCCTCTGCATTTGCTGTTTCGGAGCCGCTCCTTTTGTGATCATTGCGGATCTTTAAGTTCCAGCGAGTCAAGGATTTTTATGAAGGTGTCCTTACGGTTCCTAAATTGTTTATCTTGATCATTAGCGGTTATAAGAACGAACACGTGCTTTGAGTGAACACCTCTGACAAGCCACCTTCTACTTCCATCAACCTCCATTTGCCGGAACTCGCCTCCAACACCCTCTGATGTTTTGTAGTTGTAGAGTTTAAAGGGCGAGATAACCTCAGCTTTGGCAAACGCTTTGTACGTCAGTTTCATGAGATACGAAAAGTCACCTTGTTTCTCGTGATATGCCGAAATGGTGATAGCTCCTTCACCATCGGGAGCGACAATATTAGTAATATTCCCTTGACTGGTGATCTTCCAAGTTTTGGGGTGATGGATTTTGTAGAAACCAGCAAAGCTTGTATGTGAAGTCCATTCTGAGGCGAACGCAACCGATGCAAAGGCCAGAAGAGATATCATCATTACTTTTAGAATCATTCAGATCTCCCGGTCTTTCCTATGCCAACAATGTAATTGAGCAGTTGCAAAGGTCCCTATATAGGTACCCGGGTCCCTATATAGGGACTCACCGCCCTCATTTACCGATTAGGCCGGGTACTTATATGGGTACCTTCCTGGCGCTTCCACCCTATCCGGCCCCGCAAAAGGTACCTATACCAGGACCCTTGGGCATCCTTAAGCCGCTCGGCCTCATGCCACTTTACCTGTGATGCGCTCCTCCAAGACGGTTCCCCGTATGGACTGGTAGGAAACCTGCCACAACCGGGTATTCGCATTCCACATGCCACCAGCTTCTTTAAGCTGCCGGCGCAAGGCTTTCTCGGCATACGCCACTACCACGCCAACCATATCTTCGTCGCTGAAACTTCCCTCCCTACTCAAAGCCCTCTGTTCAACAATAATCTCAGCTGTCTTCAGCCATAAGCCGCGAACCTTGTCATGACGGTATCTGACGCAGAGCAGAGCGTCTCCGTACATTTCCTGGAGACGCTTGGTGCCTTTCTGCCCCGGACTCCGGTGCGTCTGGGTCTTCATATTTTTGAGCACGAGACACCTCTCATGGCTATGTGCAGCTTTCGGTGGACACCGGGGAATATATGCTAGAATTTGTAAACTGTAAATTAAAAAGGAGAAATGATAACACATGCTTAATATCCCCAACACCCTGTCGTCGAGATATCGGCAGCACCTCAAAACCCAGCACATCTCAGCCAACTGGATTCCCGCTTTTGAGCAGTGGCTCAGGTTCTTCCTCGATTTCTGCTCTAAACACCAGACAACCGACTGCCCGTCCGAACAGATACGAATTTTCATGAAAAGGCTCAGAGAGCAAGGCCGGCCGGAACCCCAACGACATCAGGCGGCTCATGCCGTGAGATTGTACTTCGACCTCGTCAAGCATGACCACCTCGAATGCGGGGAACCCGCTCGATCGAGCGGCCGGAATTGCGAATTCTCGGACCCCGGCGACGGCTCGGCCATGTCGCAGGCACCTTGTGCCCCAACCCGACCAGCGCAGGCTTCCGCTCCATCCGCGTCCAGATACTCGGAGGCTGGATATCAGGTGCAGTCAGACTCGCCGCAATGGGATGCGGTACTGGAAAACCTGGCTGCGGAGATCGCGGTGCGCCACTACTCGCGCAAGACACTGAAGACCTATGCCCATTGGTCCCGGCAGTTCCAGCGGTTTTTGAAAAACAAATCACCGCCAGCGGTGTCAACGCAGGATGTCAAAGAATATCTCACCTACCTTGCCGTCAAATGTCGCGTCTCCGCGTCGACGCAGAACCAGGCCTTCAACGCGCTTCTCTTTCTCTTCCGCCATGGCCTCCAACGTGACCTTGGCGAGTTGCACGATGTGACACGGGCCAAGAAGAGTCTGTACATACCGACGGTGTTGTCACGTGAAGAGATCGACGCGATCCTTGCGCACCTGGCTCAGCCCTTCAACCTCGTGGCCAAGTTGCTGTTCGGCTGCGGGTTACGCCTTTTTGAGGGTTTGCAAATGCAGGTGAGGGATTTCAACTTTGACAGCGGTCTGCTTACCGTTCATGGCAAGGGTCAGAAAGACAGGACCGTGCCTCTGCCGCAGGCGATCATGACGGAGTTGCAGGATCAGATGAATGTGGTTGAAATGTTGCTCCGAAGGGATCTGGCAGCTGGCTACAGCGGGGTATTCATGGATAACGCTATTGAGAGGAAATATCCCAAAGCACCAAAAGAACTTATGTACCAATGGTTCTTTCCTCAACGGTCACTTACCCTGGTGGAGACGACGGGAGAACTGAGGCGCTACCACCTGCACGAATCCCAGTTCCAGTACGCGCTGCATGAAGCGACTCAGAAGGCCAGGATACTGAAGCGCGTCACTGCGCACACCTTTCGCCACTCCTTCGCCACCCACCTGCTGCAGGCAAATTATGACATTCGCACCATCCAGACGCTGCTCGGCCACGCCAGTTTGAAGACGACCATGATCTATACGCATTGCGTGCCGGTCAGGACGGTCAAGGAACCGAAGAGCCCGCTGGATTTTTAGAGGAAATGATAGGGTGCAACGGAGCGTTTGTCGGACGCACCTGAGAAGTCGTCAGGTACTCCTGACGAGTCATCGCCTGCTCCTGACGAGTCATCGCCTGCTCCTGACGAGTCATCGCCTGCTCCTGACGAGTCATCGCCTGCTCACGACGAGTCATCGCCTGCTCCTGACGAGTCGTCGGCTGCTCACGACGAGTCGTCGGCTGCTCCTGACAAGTCGTCGGATGCTCCTGACAAGTCGTCGGCTGCTCCTGACAAGTCGTCGGCTGCTCACGACAAGTCGTCGGCTGCTCCTGACGAGTCATCGGCTGCTCACGACGAGTCATCACGTACGTCGGAGAACTCACCAGGTGTTCCCGAGAAGTCGTCGAGTGTGCCGGAGAAGTCGTTGGGTGCGGAGGAGAAGTCGTCGGGTGCGGCGGACGAGATTTAGATCGCGATATGGAGGTAGGTCTGAAGGTGTCTGCTGGTAGTCAGTTCCTGCTGTCATCAAGGGCTCACATGACGGAAGAGCTGAAGAGGCGGGAGAGAAACGGGTTACGTTCTGTAACCCCCTTCAAGGCTTGAGTTGAGCGATACCTGGGTAGCTGTAGAGTTGGGATCGACTTAATCCGAGCCGAAACGATGCCACAGCATGAGGCACTCAGATGTTGCTACCATGGTATTCGCCGGTGCTTGCCTCTGCAGCGGTCTGGGCAGCCTTTTTCCTGGTGTTATGACTTCTGCGCTCTTTCGCAAGATCGAAGCCCGAGGAAAGCAGCATGTCGGGAGTCCGCACAGCCTCCGCCTCCAGATCCGCCGCGATTTCGTCCAGGTAGTTGACTAGCTGAGCCTGCAGGAGTTCCCGTTCGGCAATCACCAGAACGCTGCCATAGCAGGCTTCGTGGTACACCGCGTTGTGCTTGTCTGATACCGCCATGTAGGACGCGAGCAGGTCCGGATTCGCCCCCCAGGTTGAGGCGGGGATCTTCGGGTTGCCAATGAGGGCCTTCACGACTCTCTGGTTAAAGGTGTGGAACTTAGCTGGCGCTAAATTTCGGTAGTTCCGCAAAACTCTGATCTGAGCACGTATGGTCAATTTCGTACCTCCTCTCGGTCCCTGACGAAGTGGCAGGGTTTGCAGTTAGAATTAGCCAATACCCATACAGCCAGACAACATTACTCGATAGCGCCGAAAATTCAATCACCTCGCCGCTGGTTTCCGGTACCTGTGGACGGCTACAATAAAAAGGCCACGTCACTCTTGGAAGTGACGTGGCCTTTTATTCTGTTCTGAACCCTGAACCAGCGGTTTAATTTGCCGCCAGTATCGCCCCTTGGGTTTCGCCATGCCTGGTTTCATGGTCGTATTCCACCTGGGCTTCCTTCAAGCGCCGCAACTTCGCTTCTGTCTGCCGTTTCGCTTCCTTGTCCAGATCACTTCGACTGCTGAAACCCTCTAAAGCCGTCAGAACTTGATTTATCTCGGCCGCAGCCTTGAGTGCGAGGTCCTTGTGACCGAACTCATGCTCCTTCAGGCGCACAATATAATCGTCCCAAAGCGCTGTCAATTCGGGATCTTTGGTTAGTGAGGTCTTGCGCGGGAGCTGGTATACGATTTCAACGTCTGTCTTTACGTTTTTGACTGAACACCTGCCATCATCATAGTACACGTCGTAGCTGTACCGGATATCCCAGCTGGTTACGGCGGCGTACACTTTACCATCGTCCCATTTGGTGCCGTTTTGCTTCATTTGCTTGCGCAACTGGCTGACGTCTGTGCCGTCTATGTCATAGTATTGGTACTTCTCTTTTACTTTGAGTTCGCATGACACCTCGGGTCTCTTCTGCTTGAACCAGCTCGATGAGCCATCGACTTTCGCTTTGGACAACTCACTCAAAGAACCGTTATCACCAGCCATCAGAAATGATGAGCATGACATAACAATGACAGTGGCAGTCGCAAGTATATTAGAACGTAATGCCATTTACAGCGCCCTCCAGGGAAGTCTTGATCCAGCAGTTGTCCAATACGAAAAGTGTGGTCAGAATACGCTAGGAAAACAATGCTGTAAGTGAGCCACGTCACAAAGAATGACTTAATCCCATCCCAGAGATCTCCCTTCTAGTTAGATTTCTCTTTCCTGCAACATTCCCTCCCGGCGTTTGACAGTAATTTAGCGTTTTGTTCTCCAATTGACTCCAATTTCAGTAGCGGTAATATTTAGCCTTTACTAATACGGCACGCGCTATTGCAACCTTGGGTGCCGGGAACGGAGGAATCTAGCTTCCTCCACAAACGGAAGTCATGCCCGCGATGCGCCGGGCTGGAGAGCGGCAATGAAAACTTCTCTTGATAATCCATGGCTTGGCAGCGAGACCTTTGCCGCCTACCTGACGCGGCGTGGGGTGAGCAGACGCCAGTTTCTGACCTTTTGCGGCAAGATGGCGCTGGTGATCGGCGCCGGAGCGGCTGCAACGTCGGCCCCCCAGGCTTTGGCCAAGGAGATCGCCAGAAAGCTCGGCAACTCGAAGCGGCCCAGCGTGGTCTGGCTGCAGTTGCAGGAGTGCACCGGCTGCCTTGAGAGCATGCTCCGCTCCGGGAGCACCCCGGTCGAGGAACTGCTCTTGGAACAGGTATCGCTAAATTACAACGAGCTGCTGATGGCCTCCTCCGGAGCAGAGGCCAACGCCCAGCTTAAGGCCGCGGACGGCGAACCGCACCTGCTCATCGTGAACGGCTCGGTGCCGCTCAAGGAGCACGGGGCATTCTGCACCATTGGCGGAGAATCGGCAGAGGCAGTCCTCAAGGCTTCGTCACGCAATGCCACGGCCATTCTTGCCGTAGGAGCCTGCGCGGAATACGGCTGCGTCCAGGCGGCGAGCCCGAACCCCACCGGAGCGGTCGGCGTCGCCGAGGTGATCCGCGACAAACCGGTAATCAACATCAGCGGCTGCCCCCCGATTCCCGAAGTGATCAGCGCCACCATCACCTATTACCTGGCCTACGGCCGCACCCCTCCGGTCGACGGACAGGGGCGCCCGCTTTTTGCCTACGGTCAGCGCATCCACGACAAATGTCCCAGGCGTGCCAGTTTTGACGCGGGTTTGTTTGCCAAAGCTTTCGACGACGAGAACGCCCGCAAAGGGCACTGCCTGTACCATCTCGGCTGCAAGGGACCCGCGACCTGCGCCCCCTGCGCCACCATCGAGTGGAACCTCGGGGAGAGTTTCCCGATCAAGGCGGGGCATCCCTGCTTGGGCTGCACCGAACGCGATTTCTACGACAGGATGACCCCCTTCTATCGGCGCCTTCCCGACATCAGAGTCCCCGGGATAGGCGTGGAAACCTCGGCTAACGTTTTGGGCGCTGCGGCCGTAGCCGCCTCGGTTGCGGGCGTGGGCGTCCATGCCGCAGCTACCGTGATCGCCAGGCAGCGCGCCAGAAAGGCAAAACCGGAATCCCTGCCGCTGGCGATTCTGGGCCAGAAGGAAAAGAGTGCTGCTAAGGGTGAGAAGGACAGCGGCAGTGATAAGGGAGAGGGAAAGGGATAGTGGAGCTGCTCCCCCCTTTAGCAATGCGGAGGCAAGAGGGGGTTAGTCTGAGACAGTTGGTTAAATCCCCCTCGGTAAAGGGACCTGATTAGTGTTTATCTGCAGCTCGCATTAGGACCGTGAAAAGTCCCCCTTTGAAATAGGGGGACTTAGGGGGATTTGCCTTAAGGCGCCGTCGGCACACAGTAGCAACCTGGGTAAAATCCCCCCCGCCCCCCCTTTTACAAAGGGGGGAGGTGTTATGCTGCAGAGCAGCACTTCGGAGGAACTTCAAAGGCAAATCCCCCCTGTCCCCCCTTTGCTAAAGGGGGGGACCCAGTATCCGGGGATCTTAGAGTTAGGCCAGAGTTCCTCTCCGATAAAACGCCGCCGCAGGCGGGGTTGTTTGCTAATCAGGAAGGGGGAGGTTAGTTTGGCAGCAGATCGCAGCGGCACCTTTGCTCGGGATATAGTTCCGTCAGGAAGTAGCGGCAAGCAACGGGAAGAAGCCTTAGTGCAAATATAAGGAGAGACCATGGCCAGCGAGCGGATAGTCATCGATCCTATCACCAGAATCGAAGGGCATCTTCGAATTGAACTGGAGGCAAACGAGGGGAAGATCACCAATGCCTGGGCCTGCGCCACCCAGTTCCGCGGCATCGAACAGATCCTCCAGGGACGGGACCCGCGCGACGCCTGGGCTTTTGCCCAGCGGATCTGCGGCGTATGCACCGGTGTCCACGCGGTCGCATCGATCCGGGCGGTGGAAGACGCCATCAAATGCACCATTCCCGTACAGGCGGAGCTGATCCGCAACCTGGTTTCCGGCATGGCGATCCTGCAGGACCACGTAATGCACTTCTACCACCTGCATGCCCTCGACTGGGTGGACGTGAAAAGCGCGCTCGGAGCAGACCCGCAGGCAACGGCGCGGCTGGCGGCCACTCTATCCCCCTGGCCCAACAACTCGGCAACCTGGTTTCGGGAAGTGCAGCAAAGGGTGTCTGCCTCGTTTGCCGGCGGGCAATTGGGCATCTTCGCCTCGGGCTATTGGGGACATCCGGCCTACCGCCTGCCGCCGGAAGCAAACCTCCTGGCTCTGGGTCATTACCTGGAAGCTCTCCAGTGGCAAAGGGAGATCATCCGGCTCCACACCATCTTCGCCGGCAAGAACCCCCACCCGAATTTCGTAGTAGGCGGCATGGCCTGCGCCATCAACCTGGACAATCAAATCACCATCAACAAGATACGACTGGATGAACTGGGGAGGCTCATCGCTCAGGCGCGCCGCTTCGTGGACCAGGTTTACTATCCCGATGTGCTGGCCATCGCCGGTTTCTATCCGGAGTACGCCTCGATAGGCGTTTCCAGTCCGACCCTGCTCGCCACGGGCGAGAGCGGCTTTTCCTGCTCCGGAACGCCCAAGGGTGGGGAAGTGCCGGCCGGAATCCTTCTGGATGGCGACTACACCAACCTGCACAGCTTCGACCCGATGAAGATTGCGGAATTCGTGTCCTCTTCCTGGTACAGCTATCCCGAGGGGGATAAATTGGCGCTGCATCCCTGGCGCGGCAGGACCGAAGTGAATTACACCGGACCTGTCCCTCCTTACACCCGGCTCTCGGACCGCGAAAAATATACCTGGGTCAAGGCTCCCCGCTACGAGGGGCGGGCCGTGCAGGTTGGTCCCAACGCGCGGGTTCTGGTTGCCAATGCCCAGGGACACGGTGAAACGGTGCGTCTGGTCAACGAGGGGCTCGGCAAACTGGGCGCCGGCATCGAGGCACTCAACTCGACGCTCGGCCGCACCTGGTGCCGCGCCCTTGAATCGGTGCTGGTCTCCCAACGCATGGAGGTTTGGTTCGCCCAGTTGCTGGAACGGATCAAATCGGGCGATATCGCCACTTTCAATGCCGATAAGTGGGAGCCGGAAAGCTGGCCCAGACAGGCCCAGGGAGTAGGCTTCACCGAGGCCGCGCGCGGCACACTGTCGCACTGGGTGGAGATAGATAAGGGGCGCATAGCGCATTATCAATGCGTGGTGCCAAGCACCTGGAACAGCTCCGGGCGGGATCCCGGCGGCCAACTGGGTCCCTTCGAGCACGCCCTTGCCGCCGGCGGCCGGCACCCGCTCCTGGACCCGCAGCGCCCGCTGGAAGTCCTGCGCACCATTCACTCCTTCGACCCCTGCGAGTCATGCGCCGTCCATCTGCTTAACCCGGCCGGTGGGAGCGCTGTCACGGTGTCAGCGTCATGAGCGTCTACGACCTTCCCGAAGCAGATGTCCGGGTCGAGCTGGGAGACCTTGCACCCTTCGCGGGAGTGCACCGGCGCGAACTGTTGATCGCCGCGGCGCTCGGGGCGCAGTTCGGCACCCGGGATCCGGTCGATCTGGCCCTACTGAGCGCCGCCTCCCGCAAAGATGATCTGAGGCATTACGAGCAGATTGCCTTTACACCTCTCGATCCACTCTGGCCTCGCAGCATCGCCAAGATCCGCCGGGTCGATACCAATGAGGAATGGTTCCTGGCAAGGGGTGATCTGGAAGCAATCCTCGATCTGTGCCATTCCGACGAACCGACCCGATATCGGGCTGAACTACAGGCCGAGATAAAGCTGCTGCACGGCTTTTCCCCGCTCGGTGTGGCGCGGGGGACAGGACCGGATGGTGACGAAAGCTGGCAATTCCTGGGGTACATCCCGATACGGGCCACCCGTCAAAAAAGCCGGCGCAGCGAAGAGCCCGGCGAGTTCCGCTACGTTCCGGTATGGGACTGGCAACTGCGCATTCTGCACTGGCTGGCAGTGATCCTCATCATAGTTATGGCGGGCACCGGGCTACTCATGGGGGGTGGCCGCATCGTGGCCGGCCTTGCCAGCGAATCCATCTACCTTAGCTATCTGCGGCTGATACACTTCGTGGCCGCCTGGCTTTTCCTCTGCAGCGCCATCATACGCGTGGGTGGTCTCTTCCTCGCCTCCAACAGGTTTCAGCGCTGGGACGCCCTCTTTCCGGTGCGGCCGCGTGACCTGAAAAATCTCTTCCAGGTGGCACAGAATTACCTTTTCTGCCGCTTCGACCGTGGACCTCATTACATCGGCCACAACCCGCTGCAGCAGGTCGCCTACACCGCCATTTACGGGGTCGGGTTAGCCGCGCTGGTAACAGGATTTGCCCTTTATGCACTCTACGCACCGGACCACTGGCTGTTCCACTATCTGATCTGGATCGACAATCTGATCGGAGTGCAGTATCTGCGTCTCGCCCACCTGCTGATCATGTGGGTGTTCCTAGCTTTCATTCCGATCCACGTCTATCTTTCGATTCGGGCTGACACAGTCGAGCGGGAAGGAGCCATTTCGTCGATCATAAGCGGTGGCCGCTGGTGCAGGAAAGGAACCAGATTCGAGGATGGGTGAAGAGTGCAGGAAGGGGGAGTTATGCAGGATGCGTGCAGGATGCTTGAAGGGTGCAGGAGCGTGAGAGTGCGGGAAGGGTAAAGAGTGCGGGAGTCATCTCGTTCCCAAGCTCCAGCTTGGGAGCGTAAATGGTTGTGGAAGCTCCGCTTCAACGACTCAAAGCTGGAGCTTTTCCAGCGGTTGCGTTCCCAAGCTGGAGCTTGGGAACGAGAAATATTTTTCGCGGTACTGATGCGAGTTGCAGATCAGCACTTCTCAGTAAGTTAATGGCGGTTTGCCACTCGTCCCCACCCCCGGAGGGGGAGGGTTAGGGAGGGGGAAAGCTTAATCAGACCGCCCCCGCTTTCAGCAAACCGACTCGGTCTTCCCCCCTCCCAACCTCCCCCCGCTGGGGGGAGGAGAGTTTTGAGAGATCGAATAGAGGTGGTACTTTTCTCTGGTATAAAACGCCGCCGCAGGCGGGGGCAGGTGCTAATCAGCTTTCTCTGTTACTGACAGCTATTCGGGGTAGCGTCCCCTTCTGTGGGGAAATCTTGACAGATCCAGCCATTCAATCCGGTCTTCAGCACCTTCACCTCGGTATAACCCCACATACGGATCAGTTGATTGGCGACATCACCAGAGCTTAGGTCGTCCGCGCTGTCGCCATAAAGGACAAGAATGCGGTTGCGCGGCAAATTGGCAGGCTCATCTATTACCTTCTTCCAAGGGAAGTTTACTGCTCCAATAATGTGCAGCTTCTTGAAGGCTTCCTCGGATCGGGTATCCACCATAACAGGATCGATGCCGATATCCTTCATCACCTTTGCCTCCTGTGGTGATATCAGTTCCACTTTCACTGAAGATATGGCGGTTCCAGACTTATTCGCGCCGGCACCGGGAGAGTTGGCAGTTCCAGCTTTACTCGCACCGGCACCGTGAGAGTCGACAGTTCCCATCAAAGAGATGGCCAGAAGTATCATCATTATCAAACACGATCTGCTAACGGCTTTATGTCTCTGCGTATGCATGTCCTTCCCCCTTATTGGAAAGAATTCTTTATCATAATCGTGGTGAATCTAAAAGAAAATTTCAAGTGGCATGATCGAGAACCAGACAGATTTTAAGAGGCGCTGCTAAATTAGCAACATCACTGGATGTTGTTCCGACCTCAAGTGGCTTCTTCTGAGGCCTCTTCATTCAGCCGGACAATAGCAGAACGGATGAGACTGCCGATTCGGGCCATCTCGGTCTCATCACTATAGTTGTTGCGAGGCCAGAAGAAACCTTTCAGTCCGTCGTGCCTGCGGCGCGGCACTATATGAATGTGTAGATGCGGGACGCTCTGGCTCACCCGGTTGTTCATGGCCACGAAAGTTCCTTCCGCTTCCAGTGCCGCTTCGACAGCCCGGGCTAGAAGCTGAGAGCTGACAAAGAGAGGTGTGATCAGCGCGTTGGGGAGGTCAGCGAGCGTCTGGTAATGTTGGCGCGGTATCAAGAGGACATGCCCCGGAAAGAGCGGACGGCGATCCAGGAAAGCAACGACATCGTTGTCCGCGAAGAGTATATCAGCCTGTGCCTCACCCCGGACGATGGCGCAGAACCGGCAATCCAATGGCCCATCTGCATCCGGCTCAGTCTCCCGCCGCCGCTGTCCCACCTTCGTCATCACCATCTTTCCACCTCCGTCCGGGGCGTCTTCGCTCGCGCCCTCGCCGTCTCGCTTTTCGTTCCGTGGTATGCAGGTAAGTCTAAGGGTGTGCGCTTCTTGCTCGCCCCTTTTACCATCCGACTCACCCCTCCCCCCCCGGGAGAGGGGCAGGGGTGAGGGAGGCGCCACCTGCAGTACACCAGACAAGAGGCGTGAAATGCTTGGGTGTCGGTTCTTAAATGGCATAAGAAAGCAGGCTATATTGGCTAATAGCAGTCGGCACCTCCCTCACCCCGGCCCTCTCCCGGAGGGCGAGGGATAGATTTAAGTTGCGTGGGAAAGTTGGTCATTATTCTTCCGACCAGGAGGACTAGCTTCACTCTTCACTCTTCACCTTTCACCGCCCCTAAACAGTCTGGTAAGATTCTACTCATGCAAAAAAGCCTGACAAGCAGTTTTGGAGTCGCAAACCTCTTCATTAGGTTGCGCCGGACCAGCGGGAAATCAGCGCTTCTGAGGAACTTCAAAAGCAAATCCCCCCTGTCCCCCCTTTGCTAAAGGGGGGGACCCAGTATCCGGGGGGGGGGAGTGAATAACCGGCAACTCTTAATTTAACGGCACCTTAGTAGTAGTGCCCACAGAGCGCGTTACCCAAGATGCAAGGAGGTGGACCATGTTGAAACTTCTTACATTCTGCAGCATCCTGATCATCACGGCCGTAGGCGTCTGCTCCTCAACGGCCGATCCTTTCCTCGCCAAGCGCCAGACGATGGTGCAGCGCGACATCAAAGGGCGCGGCGTAGCTGATGCCCGGGTGCTGGAGGTGATGAGGCGGATCCCCCGACACCGCTTCGTGGACAGGCGCCAGATGGGAGAGGCGTACGCGGATCATCCGCTGCCGATCGGCGAGGGACAGACCATCTCCCAGCCTTACGTGGTCGCACTGATGACGGAAGCGCTCCGGTTAAAACCGACGGACCGGGTGCTGGAGATCGGTACCGGCTCAGGCTACCAGGCGGCGGTACTCTCCAGCCTGGTTCGCGAGGTGTTCAGCATCGAGATCCGGAAACCGCTGGCGGATTCGGCTCGCAAGAGACTGGCGGAACTCGGCTACCGCAACGTGAAGGTGGGATACGCGGACGGCTATTTCGGCTGGAAAGAGGCGGCGCCCTTCGACGCCATCATGGTCACTGCCGCAGCTAACCACATTCCGCCGCCACTCATCAAACAGCTCAAGGACGGAGGACGGCTCATTCTGCCGCTGGGCAGCACCATCTTCAGCCAGACTCTCACCCTGGTGACGCGCCAAGGCGAAAAGCTCAAGGTGGAACAACTGGGAGCGGTAAATTTCGTTCCTATGGCCGGCGAGGATGCTAAGAGGAAGTGACAGAGCCGAAAAGGCGCAGATTGAGAAATGCCAGGAGATAGGCCGCCGCACCGAGATACAGCACGAGGTTAAAGCCGACGGAGGTGGCGAACATAACAGCCAGCATGGGTGCGAGCACGGAGAAGGTGCCGTTTAGCACCCAAGCCCAAGGGATCAGGAGCGGCTCGATGGCACCCAGCCTGCGCAGCCCGGCAGGAAAAGGGATACCCATCAGCAACCCCAGGGGTAGCAGCATCAGGAAGACCAGCCCGATCTTCACCGGCAGCGCCAAGGGGGATATGGCTGCGGAGGCGGCCGGCAGGATCAGGCTGTAGACCACAATCAGCCCTGCGATGACAGCAGATGTCGCAGGGCTTCTCAGTAAAGCGAAGCGCTGCCCCAGCAGGCTTCCCGCCCCGGAACTCACGAGGAGTGCGGCGAGAAGGGTCGCCACTGCGTAGGAGGGATTCTCCAGGGGAAGGATGATCTTCTGGATCAAAGCGATCTCCACGAACATAAAACCCAATCCCAGCAGGGAAAAATACGGCAGGAGCCCCCTCGCACCCCCCCCTCCCCTTTTCAGAGCGAATACCGGAAGCAGCACGAGCAAAAGGCTGATCAACGCCGCCTGGACAAAGACAACCGGCACGATGTACCCCTCCGCCAGGAAAAACTGCCACTTGCCCCCCATGGCGCGGTAGGTCTCGCCGGTCCGACCCACTTTCAGGAAGTAGCCGAAGAAAGGGCGGTCGTCGCGCACCGGAGATACGTCAAAGATGTAGTCATCCAGAAACTTCTGGCGCCGCTCTGCCGAAAGTATCGCTGCAAAGGCACGGTAGTATTCATCCGTCTGCGTCTTCAAAGAAATGCCGGATTCCCGAGCGCCCATACCAGGGTAGTGCAGCAGGTCGAACCAGCGTTCTTCGGCAAAGCGTCGGATCGCCCCGATTTCAGACTCGGTCAGAGGAGACCTCTTGGCCACCAGGCAGAGCGTTCCCCAGCTCCTTACTGCAGCCAGATGCAGGGCCGAATCCTTCACCCCGATCTCTTCCAGCGCTTTCACCATGGTGGCAAGGATGCGCAGCTCGGACCTGGGCGGGGGAAGTATGTACAGGTTGACGCTCAAAAGGGCGTCTTTGTCCAGACTCCCGAGATATTCCTTGAAGGCCTCGACGGTGAAGCGATAGTCTTCCGCGATGCCGAATGAGCCGTACGGCTCGGTTCCCATAAGGGAGATGTCGATGAGATCGAAGCTCTGCCCCCTCCCCTTCAGCCATGACCGACCCAAGCCGGTCCAGGTCCGGTCGTCGTAGATCCCTCCGGCAAACTCACGCAGATCGGTCCCCAGCACAGCCGCCAACGCCGGATTCCCCTCGACCTTGTTAATCTCAACGGCACCGTAACGCCTAGCCAGCAGGACCTGCAACCCACCTCTAGGGTCAAGGACCAGCACCCGGTTTCGGCTCCCGATTTGGTAAGGGAGCGCGCCAGGCAGATACTCCAGGAAGTCGGGCGCCTGGCCCGGTGCAGCCGTGACGGCGCTCACATCTCCTCCGTCGACCGCGATGCCGATCTGGCGGGGCAAATTGTCGAGATAGCTAAGCGACAGACCGGGGGCGAAGCGGACCGCGGGACTTTCAAAGGTGTCGATGCGTGCGAAGGGGGTGTGGTAGGTCTGGAGCGGTTTGGCGCCGGGAAAGCGCAGGGCGCTCGGCAACCCTTTGTAGGGCGAGATACGCAACGCGGTAAACTCCGACGGCCGGGTCAAAAGCAGCAGGGAAAACGCGGCAAGCAAAAGAGCAGCCGCACGCAGCCTCGCTCCGCCCCAGAGGAAAGCCGCAGCCAAAGGAGCCAGAGAGAGGAGGAACACCGCACGCTCAGGCGCGACTGCGAGCAATAGAAGCAACACGCCGAGCGAGCCGACTCCAGCGCCCACAAGGTCGGCCCCATATAGCAGACCGGCCCGGCCGCTTTGCAGTGTGAATGCGGTGGTTATGACGAGTCCGGCGCAAAAAAACGGCAGAGCCAGAATCAGATAGATCAGTCCAAGGTAGAGGATCTGCATTTTCTCCCAGTTGAGCCGCACCGGGTCGAAAGGGACCTGGTTGGCCAGGAGGAAGGAGACCGGGATGGCGATACCATGCAGCAGGCTGTAAGGTCCCACCCTCTCGATCCGCTTCAGGCGCGGGTGGAGCGCAAGAGCCACTCCGCTTGCGGCGAAGCCGAGCATGGCGATGCTGATGATCATGAAGGCGAAGTGGTACCAAAGGGAAATGGAGAAGATGCGGGTGAGGATTACCTCGTAGGCGAGGCTTGCCAATGAGCAGAGGAATATGGCTGGCGCGGTTTTGGATTCGTAGGTCATGGGTTGCGGCCGGATTGGAAGGAGCATTAGCTGCTGGAAAAACTCCAAGCATAACAGGGAGTGGGAGCGGTACAAGTGCGGCAAGAGAGGTGCGCCGAAGTGGGCGGAGTGTCCCCCCCTCTCCCTGACCCTCACCCACTGTGGGATAGGGGACTTTGGGTGACCCCGCTCGATGCGCGGTAGTGTGCCTATGTAGGGGCGAATCATCATTCGCACCGCCTTTGCAGCCACAGGGAAATCCTCTGAAACAGAAAATGCGGTGTTCTTTCAACTGCACCACCCCTCTCCCTAGCCCTCTCCCACAAGGGGAGAGGAGACTTAGATAATGGGAGAGGGTACTTAGATAATGGGAGCGGTACTTTGGTTGGAAGGTTGGTTTAAAAGCCCCCCTCCCTTTATGGGAGGGGCTGGGGGAGGGTGCACTGCATCCGTTGACTTGGGGTAATCAGGCACTATAGTTGGATGCGAGTAAAATCCCGAATCCAGTCCATAACCCAGCATCTCATCATGCATCACCGGGCCGGAAAACTCCGGCCGACTTTCAAGGAGGCCCAAAATGATTAGATTCAAAGCATTCCTGGTATGTTCACTCGTCTTGCTGGTCGCCGGTACCGCTTTCGCGGGGAGCAAAATGAAGGCGCGGGCCGACATGCTCGACGCTTCCGGTAAATCCATCGGCACGGCATCCCTTACGGAACAAAAGGATGGGGTCAAAGTGGTGCTGAAGGTTTCCGGCCTTACCCCCGGCAAGCACGGCTTCCACATCCACGAAACCGGTAACTGCAGCACGCCGGACTTCAAATCGGCTGGAGGCCATTTCAACCCGTTTCATAAACAACATGGCATGAAGAACCCGCAGGGCAAGCATGTGGGAGACTTCCAAAATCTTGAGGTGAAGGAGGATGGGACGGCTGAGATGACGGTGGTTGCAGAGGGAGCGACGCTCCGAAAAGGCGAGGCTTCTCTGCTGAAAAAAGGGGGGACGGCCCTGGTCATCCATGCCGACCCGGATGACGCCATGACCGACCCCGCCGGTAACGCCGGTGCCCGGGTGGCATGCGGTGTAATAGTAAAGACGAAAAAATGACACCGAAGTCTTAAACCAGACTCCAGTCAACCAGTAATCAGGTAAAGCCCCATCAGGTTACGCTGATGGGGCTTTATCTGTATCACCCGCCGCCAGGCAGTCGCTTTCGAAAATCACATCCATGGGAAGGCTCAAAACCAGCCTTCAATCAACTGCCGCCCCTCTCTCCCCTCCACTATTCACTCAGCTTTACTAAAGAACCCGCCAACTGCTATGCTAAAACCAGGTCCCCAACCATCCCAACCGGGGCCCCGGCACGAGGAGAAAGTGATGAGCAAACGGGTACTCGTTGCAGAGGACGATGACACCATACGGCACTTGATGGTCACCATCCTGTCGCGACAGGGCATCGACTGCGCCGTCGTGGAAGATGGCCTTAGCGCTGTGCACGAGTGGGAACAAAATGACTTCGACTTCGTCATCATGGATGTGCAGATGCCGGTGATGGACGGACTCAAAGCCACCAGAACCATCAGGGAGAAAGAAGCGGTTCGAGGAGGTCATACCGTCATCATTGCCACAACGGCCTTTGCCATGGATACCGACCGTGACAGGTGCCATGAGGCGGGAATGGACTATTACTTGTCCAAGCCGCTCGACCTGGAAAAGCTGCTCAGCATCCTTAATAAATAGAGCGAGCAGCATCCGATGAACCTCCCTGAACTTACCCCTGCAGCTGCACCCGAAGCGCTGATCTGCACTGATCCCCCCAACGTCAAGGCACTAAAAGGCTGGCATCTGTCAAAGGAAGAGTTATGGCCGGCGACAATGATCGAGACACAGGAAACGGGCTGAACCGGTTTAATCATGACGTCGAGGCCCGTGAGAAGCAGATCCTTTGGGAGCAGGTTAAACAGCTTTACAGCCTGGCGCCCTTGGGCTTTCTTGCCTCCTTAATGAACTCGATTATTGCCTTCTTTGTCCTGAGCGATGTGATGCCTCATGGTCTCATCGTCTCTTGGCTGGCAGCCGTGTTGTCGGTTACGGCCCTGCGCGTTGGGCTTGTTCTCTGTTTTCGCCGTCTCCAGCCGGCGCCCTCCTCTGCCTCGACCTGGAAGATGCTGTTTCTGGCCAGCCTCGCCCTGATCGGACTTGCCTGGGGGAGCATAGGTTTCTTCCCCTTTACATATTCCATCGCGCACCAGGTTTTCCTCGCCTTTGTGCTGGGCGGCATGGCTGCCGGCGCCTCTTCCACTTTCTCCATGGTCAAATGGGGCTATGCCGTCTTCGCCATACCCTCCATGCTGCCGCTCACCGTACACTTCTTCCTGTTAAACGACACCTTTCACCAAGCCATGGGCACCATGACCCTCTTGTTCGTCGTATTGCTGGCGCGCATATCCCGGCATAACTTTGCGGTGAACAGGACCTCCCTCCTCCTGAGGTTCGAAAACCAGGAGATGATCGAGGGGCTGAAGCGCGCCAATGAGGAGGTGCAAGGACTCAACTCGCAACTCCGTTCGGAGATCATGGCAAAGCAGGAAGCGGAAGCGGAACTGAGGTCCCATCAGAGGCGTCTCGAAGAAATCGTAGAGGAGCGCACGGCAGCGCTGGTCCAGGCGAACCAGCTGCTGAAAACAGAAATCGAAGAGAGGAAACAGATAGAGCGCTCCCTTCTGGAGAGCCGGGAGCGCCTGGTCCTGGCCCAGCGGGCGGGACGGGTCGGTGTTTTCGACTGGGACATGGCGGCCAACCATCTGATCTGGACGGTCGAACTGGAGGAGTTGTTCGGGCTTAACCCCGGCGAGTTCGAGAGGGATTATCAGGGGTGGTCGCGCCGGGTGCACCCGGATGACCTGCCCGATCTTGAGGAGAAATTTCACAACTGGACAATAGGTCGGACCGGCTATGTCGACTTTGAGTACCGTCTGCTGCGCGCCGGCGGGGACATCCGCTGGATTGCGGCCAGCGCCAGCATCAGCTATGGAGAGGATGGCAAACCGCTGCGCATGGTAGGGACGCAAGTCGACGTGACCGAGATGAAAGAGGCGCAGGAAAAGCTGACTGCCGCAAAGGACGCGGCCGAAGCGGGAAGTCTGGCAAAGAGCGAGTTCCTGGCCAACATGAGTCATGAAATGAGAACCCCGCTGGCGGGAGTGCTCGGCATGATCAAACTGGTGCTGGATATGAAGATCGGGGAGGAAGAAAGGCAGCTACTGGGGATGGCCCAGCGCTCTGCCGATTCGCTGCTGCGCATCATCGCGGACGTGCTGGATTTTTCACGCATGGAAGCCGGCATGCTGAGATTCGAGAGCAAGCGATTTTCCATCTCGGAAGCGGTAGGTGCGGCGGTCGAGGTGGTATCTTTAAGCGCCAGGCAGCGCGGGCTCCAACTCACCTGGAAGGTTGAAGGGGACCTGCCGGAACAGATGGAAGGTGACGCCGGAAGGCTAAGGCAGGTTTTGGTTAATCTGCTGGGAAACGCCGTCAAATTTACCGAAAGCGGGAGCATCGAGGTAACGGTCAGCCGTTTCCCCCCTGAAATCGTCGGCAATGACTTCATCCTGTTCAGCGTTAAAGATACCGGTGTGGGTGTGCCATCGGACCAGCTGGAGCATATCTTCGGCAAATTCACCCAGATAGACACCTCGCTCACCAAGAGATACGGCGGCACCGGGCTTGGCCTGGCACTTTCCAGACAGATAGTGCAAAAGATGGGTGGGCGCATCTGGGTCGAAAGCAGCGCCGGTGTCGGCAGCACCTTTTACTTCACCGTCCCGGTGCATCCCCAAAAGCCGGCTTAAGATCCGCAGTTTCAATCAGCCACCTTGATCATAAGACATGTCAATGTTAGTTTGCCACCTGACCGCGCCTAGCCATGGTTACCCTCGCCCTCCGGGAGAGGGTGCCCGAAGGGCGGGTGAGGGAGCCGCCACGAAGCGACGCCTGCGCTCATGGCAACTCCCTCACCCCGACCCTTGTATGTTACACGGGTAGTGTTTATGTTCTGCTTTCACTGTTTACTGGACATGACAGCACGATGACCCTCTGGGAACCTAAGCCCGTGGGAGAGCTAGAAGCGTCATGTCCTTTCTTCAATA
>Ga0209317_1000347_pt1 | contig 57248 bp, 49 predicted proteins | sample RifGroB2_FD_183994 | JGI IMG/M metagenome (GOLD analysis project Ga0209317, IMG submission 183994) | Soil microbial communities from Rifle, Colorado, USA - Groundwater B2 (SPAdes) (version 2) | ecosystem: Environmental > Terrestrial > Soil > Unclassified | place: Rifle, Colorado | collected...
AACCTGGTCGGATGAAGGAGCCCCATTGCATGCGGATCACCATCATTGAGCCGTACTTTGCCGGCTCCCACGCCGCCTGGGCGCGGGAATACGCCTCGTCCAGCAGCCATGAGGTCGAACTGCTCACCCTCCCGGGTCGTAACTGGAAGTGGCGCATGCATGGAGGGGCCGTTTCGCTCGCCACCCAATTCCTCGCCTCGCCCAAAAAACCGGACCTGATACTCGCCACAGACATGCTCGACCTCACCACCTTCCTGGCGCTCACCAGATCCGTGAGCGGCAGCTGCCGCACGGCCCTTTATTTTCACGAAAACCAGCTCACCTATCCCTGGTCTCCGGGGGACCCTGACAAGGCGGAACAAAGAGACCTGCATTACGCCTTCATCAACTACGTAAGCGCCCTGGCCGCCGACGCCGTACTTTTCAACTCCCGCTATCACAAGAGCTCCTTTCTCGGAGCGCTTCCCGCTTTCCTGAAACGCTTCCCCGACGCGACGGAGCCCGCTTCCGTCGGGCGCATAGCCGACAAGAGCCGCGTGTTGCCGCTCGGCATGGACCTGAAGAAGCTGGACAGACACCGTCCCGATCATCCGGCCGAGCCCGCCCCCCCCTTGTTGCTCTGGAACCATCGCTGGGAGTTCGATAAGGCGCCGGAGGCGTTCTTCGCGGCGCTTTATCAACTGGCGGACGAGGGGGTGGATTTCAGGGTAGCGGTGCTGGGAGAGTCTTTCGGCCGGGCGCCAGCGGTGTTTGAACAGGCGCGGGAGAGGCTGGGGCCAAGGGTCGCGCATTGGGGATACCTCGAGGATTTCGCGCAGTATGCCGACTGGCTTTGGCGTGCCGACATCCTGCCGGTCACTTCAAGGCAGGAGTTCTTCGGCGCCAGCGTGGTGCAGGCCCTTTATTGCGGCTGCGCCGCGCTGTTGCCCGACCGGCTCTCCTACCCGGAGCATGTGCCGTCAGGGGGTGGAGCTGGCGTGCTGTATCAGGAGGGGGATCTGTTGGTCGACAGGCTGAGGGGGCTGATAAAAGACAGGGGAGGAGCGGAAAAACTGGACCGGTTCGTCGGGCGCTACGACTGGGAGCAGCTTGCTCCAGTCTACGATAACTTCTTCTTCGAGTTAACCGCAGGCCCAATAGGGATGGTTCCCGCGATCCCTTTATAGACCGGGGGCAACTGCGGCATTGGGGAGGGAGCAAAGGGGGGCGCTGGTGATTCGCCCCCTTTCCCGATCAGGCTGCTTGTCTGCTGGCCATGATGATTTCGCCGAATTTCTCCAGCCAGACCGTGCCGCAAGAGTTGCACTCCAGGATATCCTGGGCGTAGCCGTCGGAATGCATGTCGATCTCCAAACCTTTCTCGTTGTTACAATGTGGGCAATGCATGTTTGTTTCTCTCCTTTTGGGGGTAATCTGAACTTAGCAACTTCGACAATATATAGAACGTGCAGCAGAGGTCAAGGGTAATTTTCAGCAAAAATCTACGTAAAACAGCTGTTTAGCTTTAGTCCCCCCGCTCATTATCGAGCCTCCATTTTAAAACGTACGCCTCTTTCCATTTCAAATGACCTGTCAAATTAGGCTTAACTGCCCTAATTTAAAACGCTTTAAGAAAATCAAACAAGAGTATGCGAAATATCGATGGGTCGGTTGATTTTCGCGTAAAGTGGAAAACCCGGCTCATTTTATTTTCTGGCCACAAAAAGTGTAACGTCGGTTTGATTTTTATTTGCCCGCCATTGCCTTTTTTCCAAGGAAATGTGCATCTTGCCAACTTTAGGCTGGAAAATACCGACACCTGATGTTATTATTTGCGCTCGCTAATTCAGTTCACCTTCGACGTCGGTCCATTAAGAGGGACTTTTTTATGAAGGAAGCCATGTTTTACCAAAAGCTTGATGGGGGGCGGGTTCGCTGCGGGCTGTGCCGTTTCCGATGCCTGATCGGTATTGGGGGGCGCGGGCACTGCAGGGTGCGGGAAAACCGTGAAGGTGTGCTTTACTCGCTGGTGTACGGCAGGGTAGTGGCGGAACATGTAGATCCTATCGAAAAGAAGCCCCTATTTCATGTACTTCCCGGTAGCCGTTCTTACTCCGTGGCTACCGTCGGGTGCAATTTCCGTTGCCTCCACTGCCAAAACTACAGCATTTCCCAGCCTGAGGAGGCGAGCGTTGAAAATTCCGGCAGTTTCGTCGCGCCGGAAACCATCGTTGGACGAGCACTGGCCGCCGGGTGCAGTTCCATATCCTACACCTACACCGAACCTACCATCTTTTTCGAATACGCCTACCAGACGGCAATGCTCGCCAGGGCGGCAGGTCTCAAGAACATATTCGTAACTAACGGCTACATCACCAGTGAGGCGCTTGCGGTCATCGCCCCCTTCTTGGACGCTGCCAATATCGATCTGAAGGGGTTCACCGATGCTTTTTATCGCGAGGTGGTAGGTGCATCGCTTGGAGAGGTTCTCGATTGCATCAAGGAGTACAAGAAACTCGGCATCTGGCTGGAACTCACCACATTGGTGATTCCGAACCGAAACGATTCGGAGCAGGAACTGCGAGGCATCGCGGAATTCATAGCGACCGAAATCGGCGTGGAGACCCCCTGGCATGTCAGCCAGTTCTATCCGACCCACCGGCTGACCGACGAGCCCCGCACCCCTGTCGCCACCCTCAGGACCGCCCGCCGCATTGGCTTGGAGGCCGGACTGCGCCATGTGTACGAGGGGAACGTCCCCGGCGAGGGGGGAGAGAACAGCTATTGTCCCTCCTGTGGCGAACTTCTGATCAGAAGGTACGGCTACCTGATCGAGAAAAACCTCCTGGCCGACGGCAATTGCCCCGGCTGCGGCATCGATGTCGACGGCATATGGAAATAGCACGCTTTTTTTCATCTTGGGCCAAACTGTCCGAGCCGGGCGCCGGATCATTTGTCCGGCAGGTATTTCTGGGCGCTCTGCTCTGCCTGTTGTTCTGGCTTCTCGATGCCGCCACCGACTACCTGTTTTTCGGCGGGCACTCGATTTACCGCTCTCTGCTTCAGCCGACGTCCCACGAACTGGCTGACTTCTCTTTGGTGCTGTTTCTGGTCGGTTGTCTGCTTTTGTACAGCAGGCGGGCGCACCGGCTGCAGGCTGCGCTGGAAAGCGCCCTGCAAGAGGCGTTAAAAAAGGCAGAGGGCGAGAGGGCCAAGCTGGAAGGGATTATGGAGGCGATGGGAGAGGCTATTTCCATCCAGGACCCGCAGATGACGGTGCTATACCAAAATCGCGCTCACCGGGACCTGATGGGATACCATGTCGGTAAACCCTGTTATGAAGCGTATCGCCATCAGGAGAGCGTCTGCCCGGACTGCTACATTTTGAAGGCGTACGACGACGATCTGGTGCAACGGGTCGAGTTGAACCTGCCGTGCACCCTGAGCGGCCGCTGCCTGGAGCTTGGCAGCTCCGTTCTTAAGGGGGCGCAGGGGGAACTTGTAGCCGGCATACAGGTGGTGAGGGACGTTACCGACCGAAAGCTCGCCGAAGGTGAGGCTGCGGGGATGAACGCCTTGCTGACCCGGCAGGCTCTGGAGTTGAACCAGGCGAACCGGGAGCTTGAGGCCTTCTGCCAGTCGATCTCCCACGACCTGCGCGCGCCGCTCACGAGGATCTATAGTTCCGCCCAGGAGCTTCAGCGCTACGGCGAGGTACTGGACGAGAACGGGGTTTTTTTCGTCAAGCTGATGAACGAAGGGTGCGTTCAGATGGAGGCGTTGCTTGATGCGCTGATGGTGCTTTGCAGGGTGACCGAGGTCGAGATTCTTTCCGAGGAGGTCGACCTGAGCCAGATGGTCCAGGAACTGGTCGCGCAACTGCTCATGGCGGATCCCGGACGCAAGGTCACCTTGCTCACGCTGCCGCAGGTCGTGGTCCGGGGGGATACCCAGCTTCTGCTCATCGCGCTGACGAACCTGGTCGGGAATGCCTGGAAGTACACCTCGAAGACAGACGACCCGGTCATAGAGGTAGGCTCCTTCTCCTCGGAAGAGGGGGAGACGGTCGTTTTCGTCAGGGATAACGGTGCAGGCTTTGACGGCGCCCGAAGCGGCGAGCTGTTTCAGCCCTTCAGGCGGTTGCATTCCTCCAGGCAGTTCCCCGGCACCGGCCTCGGGCTGGCAACGGTGCGGCGCATCGTACGGCGCCACCACGGTCGGATCTGGGGCGAGGGAAAGCCCGACTGCGGCGCGACCTTTTATTTCACCCTCGACCGTTGATCTTTCCGCTTCATGGAAACGGTTGCCCCCGGTCCCTCATTCATGCTATAGATCAGCATTGATCGCAATAAAATCCGTTATGAAGAGGTTTTCTTGAAGGTTCCACTGCTGCGTCGCTTATGGGTGACTTTTTCTATCTGGGTGATCGGAAGCTATGCTTCCGTTCTCAACCGTTTCAGCATCAAGGGTGCGGAAAAGATCCCTTCCACCGGCGGAGTTCTTATAGCCTCCAATCATATCTCCGCATATGATACCGTTTTCCTCCCTTGGGCCGTCATACGGGGAAACCCTCTGCAGATGCTTTGGGCTCCCGCGAAGGAGGAGCTTTTCGCGAACCGCCTGCTAGGTCTGATTTACGGTTCATGGGGGGCCTTCCCGGTCCGGCGCGGCCGCGACCTGCGCGCGGGCAAACGCATCAACCAGCTCCTGATGGACCAGAAGGTAATGCTTTTCCCCGAGGGGACCAGGCACAAGGACGGCGTCCTCGGCAAGGGGAACCGCGGAGTAGGCAAGATCATCTACGACACCAAGCCGCAGGTGATACCGACCGCGCTTATCGGCGTCAATCGGTGGAGTTTTCCCGCTTTCGGCGCCCAGGGGGGGGTGAGTTTCGGAGCACCGCTCCAGTTGGACGACCTGTACCAGCTTTCCGACTGCAAGGAAACCCATCAACTGATCGTGGACCGGGTCATGCTGGCGATCGCAGCGCTTCTGAAGCAAGAAGGGAGTTTTGTCGATGCAGGTTGAGATCTTTAGCGACGGAGCCTGCAGCGGCAATCCCGGCATCGGCGGCTACGGGAGCATTTTGCGCTGTGGCGGCAAGGTGAAGGAACTCTCCGGGGCCGAAGGGGCCACCACCAACAACCGGATGGAGATGAGCGGCGCCATCGCGGCACTGGAGGCGCTTACCCGGCCTTGCGAGGTGGTGGTGACGACCGATTCCCAGTACCTGGCCAAGGGGATGACCGAGTGGATTTCCGGCTGGGTCAAGAGGGGGTGGGTGAACTCCAAGAAGGAGCCGGTCCTGAACCGCGACCTCTGGGAAAGACTCCTCGCCCTGTCCAAGACCCACAAGATCAAGTGGGTCTGGGTCAGGGGGCATAACGGCCATGTCGAGAACGAGCGCTGCGACGAGCTGGCGCGCGCTGCCATCGACGCCTTCAAGGCGCAGGTCGGAAACCGGCAGTCCTGACGGGACGCGGGCCCGCCTGGTCAAATCTGATCGACCGGTTGAAAGTCGATTACCCGCCGCCTTTTGCTCATCATGCTTCTTCAGGCGGATCTGCGACCGTCGTTTTTTTAGTCCCCTGTCACGCGAGGCGGTATTGGAATATTTCATCATCGAGGTCTCCGAGGAGGAGATAAAGCGGGAGCGGGAAAAGGCGCGCGAACTGCGTCGCAGCCAGTGGTGGAAGAACCGCGCGGCCAAAGGGCTTTGCCATTGGTGCCGTGCCAGGTTCCCCGCCTCCGAGCTCTCCATGGACCATGTCGTGCCGGTGATTCGCGGCGGAAAGAGCAGCCGCGGCAACGTGGTCCCGTCCTGCAAGGAATGCAATAACAAGAAGAAGCACATGCTCCCCATCGAGTGGGAGGAGTACCTGACAACGCTTTCCAGCGACGCCGGGAATTGACCGGGCACCTGCTCGCGGAGTATATGGTGAAAACAGAGATAAAGGCGGTCATCTATGACTGCGACGGCGTGATGTTCGACTCCTTCGAGGCGAACTTCGCCTTCTATGGACAGGTGATGGAACATTTCGGCAAGCCCCCGCTGGACCGCCTGGACACGGATACCATGAGGGTGATGCACACCTACTGCAACAAGGATGTGCTCGCGCGCCTTTTTGCAGGGGACGACAGGCTCGACCAGGTGCGCGCCTTTTCCGCGACCATCGATTACCGCAAGCTTTTCCCCCTCATGCTCATGGAGCAAGGGTTGCGCGAGACGCTGGATGCCTTGGCCGGGCGGGTGGAACTGGCAGTTTGCACCAACCGCGCCAGCTCCATGGAGATGCTCCTGGAATCGTTCGACCTGGCGGGCTACTTCAGTTGCGTCATGACGGCAGGCAGGGTGCTCAACCCTAAGCCGCACCCGGAACCGCTTCTGAAGGTGCTGGAGCATTACGGCATCGCCCCCTGCGAGGCGCTCTTCATAGGCGATTCGGAGGTGGACCGTCAGGCGGCGGACGCAGCTGGAGTACCTTTCGTCGCCTACCGCGGGGAGATGCCCGCGCTGGCCAGGATCGACAGGCATCAGGATCTGCTTTTATTGCTGTAATTGCGGGAGGTACGAGCGATGGAGGTCACGCCGCCGGATGATGCCGAGAAACTTCTTAGCCGCGCCATGGACGCCCTGGCAGCCGGGAACACACAGTCGGCTCTCTCCCTGCTGGAGCGGTCGCTCAAAGCAAAGGACAACCCCGCGCTGCACTCGTACCTGGGCTACTGCATCGCCAAGGAGCGCGGGCAGGTGAAAAAGGGGCGCGAGCTCTGCCTCGCATCCCTGGAGCTGGAACCGGGAAATCCGGTGCACTACCTGAATCTGGCGAAGGTGCACCAGATTGCCGGCAGCAAGGCTGAGGCGATGGCGGTGCTCCGGCAAGGCATGTCGGCAGGCGGCGGCGAAGAGGTTGTCGCCATGCTTGCCTCGCTCGGTACCAGGAAGACCCCCCCGTTATCCTTGCTGCGCCGCGACCACCTCTTGAACAAGTGGATCGGCGTTTTGTTGGGCCGGATCGGACTGCGCTAGAGGCTTGCGATAAAGTTCCACTGCAGTCTGGCCTGCGAAGGTTTCCTCAGTATAATTGATCAGCGCCGGGATGACCTACATTAAGGAGGTGACCAGATGGCCGATCAATTCAGGGAGCAGGGGGCCTTAAGCTGGTTCGAGCTGACCACGCCGGATCTGCCTGCCGCACGGGCTTTCTATACGCGACTGTTCGGTTGGGCCACCGAACCGTGGGTCGGGGAGGGTGATTACACGCTGGTCAAGGTCGGCGGTAAGGAGGTCGCAGGCATGGCGCCTGCCCGCTCCGACCGTCCCAAACCTTGCGGCTGGGGTGTTTACGTGACGGTGACCGATGTCGACCAGACCGCCTGCCTGGCCGAGGAGTTGGGGGGTAGGGTGCTGGTGCAGCCGACGGACATCCCGAAGGTGGGGCGCTTTTGCCTCATACAGGACCCGCAGGGGGGGGTGATCTCGGCGATAACCTACTGCCGGGGCTAGGGGGTAAATCTGGCGGGCGATAAGGCCGCGGCAACCGGAGCAGTACCGGGAGGCGCGGCCTTTTTTCGTGTCAAAGAAGAAGCGTCAGATGCCCAGGATCAGCGACATCTCGTGCAGCTCGTCCTGGTGCCTTTTCTCGCTCACCACGACCGTGTCCAGCGAGGTGGGGACGATGGCGTTGCAGCATAATCCCACCATCTTTCCCATCTGGCCCGCCAGCAGATGTTCCACCGCCGCGTGCCCAAGCCGGCTCCCCAAAAGCCTGTCGAAGACCGAAGGGGCTCCGCCTCGCTGGTAGTGGCCAAGGACGGTCACCCGGGTCTCGAAGCCGATGGCGTCCTTGATGTTGTCCGCGATATTCTGGGCGCGGCCCGCCCCCTCAGCCAGGATGATGATGGCGTTGCTGCGCCCCTCTTCGTAGCGCAGACGGAGTTGGTTGCAGAGGTCGGTGATGTCGCACTCCACCTCCGGCACGATGGCGTACTCCGCGCCGGTCGCGATCGCCGTCATGCTGGCCAGGTAGCCGGAGTTCCTGCCCATCACCTCGATCACGAAGGCGCGGTCATGGGAGCTTGCCGTGTCCTTGATGCAATCGACGGCGTAGATGATGTTGTTGAGGGCCGTGTCGACGCCGAGAGCCATGTCGGTGAAGGGGATGTCGTTGTCGATGCTCGCGGGAATACCGACTACCGGCACCCCCATCCGGTGCAGGGCCAATGACCCGTTCAGCGAGCCGTCGCCGCCGATGACGACCAGGCCCTGCACGCCTAGATCTTCCAGGTGCCGGACCGCCTTTTCCCGGCCGAGCACGGTGCGAAACTCGTCGCTTCGGGCCGACTGCAGGAAGGTGCCGCCGCGGTGCAGGATGCCGGCCACTTCCTTGGTCCCCATTTCCAGGTAATCCCCTTTCAACAGCCCCAGGTATCCTTTTCTGAAGCCTATCACCTGCACCCCGTGTCCCAGGGCGGTGCGGGTAGCGCTCCTTATGGCGGCGTTCATCCCGGAACAGTCTCCGCCGCTGGTCAGAATTCCTATCTTCTTCATTTAGATCTCCGATTGATAAAAAGAACAGGCTCCCTTCTCTCATTACAAGGGAAGGCGGGAAAATTGCCAGTTTGAATATACCATGGGGGGGGAGATTCAACAAGTCCGGGACCGGATTTAATGAGGGCCGCGCCCGGGGGGGTGGATTCAGGTCTTCTCCCGCTCTCCCTTGAGCCACGCCATCCGCTCCTTGATGCTCTTCTCGTAACCGCTCTCCTTGGGGGTGTAGAAACGCTTGTCGGCGATCTGGTCGGGGAGATACCCCTGCGCCACCACCCCTGCCTGATAGTCGTGGGGGTAGCGGTAATCCTTGCCGTACCCCATCCCCTTCATGAGCGGGGTCGGGGCGTTCCTGATCTGCATCGGGACCGGGAGCGCGCCGCTCTTCCTCACCTCGGCCAGCGCCTCGTTGATGCCGAGGTAGCTCGCGTTCGACTTGGGGGCGGTGGCGAGATAGCTTACCGCCTGCCCCAGGATGATCCTTCCCTCCGGCATCCCCACCAGCTGGAAAGCCTGGAGCGCGCTGACGGCCATCTGCAGCCCGCGCGGGTCGGCGTTTCCAACATCCTCCGAGGCGAAGATCACCATGCGCCTCAGGATGAAGATGGGATTCTCGCCCGCCTCTAGCATGCGGGCCAGCCAGTAGAGCGACGCGTCCGGGTCGGAGCCGCGCATCGACTTGATGAAGGCGGAGACGACGTTGTAGTGCTCCTCCCCCCCCTTGTCGTAGAGAAGCGGCTTCTTCTGGGCCGCCTCGCGAGCGATCTCCAGCGTGATGGTGCCGCCGTGGGTGAGGCGCGCCGCGGTCTCCAGGGTGTTGAGCGCCACCCTGGCATCCCCCCCCGCCTGCTCGGACATGAAGCCAAGCGCCTCGGCTGATGCCTCCATGCCGAACTCCCCCAGGCCGCGTTCCGCGTCGTGCAGCGCGTTTTCCAGTATCCGGGCGATCTCCTCGGAGGTGAGCGGGTTCAAAACGAGCACCTTGCACCTGGACAAAAGCGGCGCGATCACCTCGAAGGAGGGGTTTTCCGTGGTGGCGCCGATCATGGTGAAGGTGCCGCGCTCGACGTAGGGGAGGAAGGCGTCCTGCTGGGATTTGTTGAAGCGGTGGATCTCGTCCACGAAGAGGATGGTCCGTTTTCCCTGGTACTTGAAGGTATCCTCGGCCTCCTTCACCACCTCGCGTATTTCCTTGATGCCGCTCATGATGGCGGAGAAGAAGATGAAATGCGATTTGGTGGCGTTGGCGATGATCCGGGCCAGGGTGGTCTTGCCGCTTCCCGGCGGGCCCCAGAAGATCAGCGAGGTGAGCCGGTCCGTCTCGATCAGGCTGCGCAGGAGCTTCCCCTCGCCCAGGAGATGACCCTGACCCAGGTATTCGGAGATGGTGCGCGGCCGCATCCTCTCGGCGAGCGGGGCGAATTCGTCGCTTTTGGATGTGAAAAGATCCACCGTCAGTGCCTCTGCAGTTCCACGGTCCCCGGGCGGATGTCGATCGGCCTGATCCCCCAGATCTCGCGCGCGTACTGGTCGATGGTCCGGTCGCTGGAGAATTTCCCCATCCCGGCGCAGTTCAAAATGGCGCGCCTGGCCCATTCGTCCTTTTGACGGAACAGTTCGCCCACCTCGTCCTGACAGGCGACGTAGGAGGCGTAATCGGCAAGCAGCATGTAGTGGTCCCCAAGGTTCAGGAGAGAGTCGGTGAGCGGGGTGAAGAGCTCGGGTGCGCCCGGCGAGAAGAAGCCGGTGGCGATCATGTCCAGCACGCGGCGCAACTCCTTGTTGCCGTTGTAGTATTCCCTGGGGCTGTAGCCGCGCGCCCTGAGATCCCCCACCTGGGCGGCGGTGAGGCCGAAGATGAAGATGTTCTCCCTTCCCACCTCCTCCATGATCTCGATGTTGGCGCCGTCCAGCGTCCCGATGGTGAGCGAGCCGTTCAGGGCGAACTTCATGTTGCCGGTCCCGGACGCCTCGGTCCCCGCGGTCGAGATCTGCTCGGAGAGATCGGAGGCGGGGAAGATTTTCTCGGCGAGAGTCACGCCGTAATTAGCCAGGAAGACGACCTTGATCCTGCCGGCCACGTCCGGGTCCCGGTTCACCGCGGAGGCCACGGCGCTGATGAGCCGGATGATGAGCTTCGCCGTAGCGTAGGAGGGGGCGGCCTTTCCTCCGAAGATGAAGGTCCGCGGCACCACCTCCGCCTTGGGGTCGGCCTTGATCCTGTTGAAGAGGGTGATGATATGCAGTAGGTTCAAAAGCTGCCGCTTGTATTCGTGGATCCTTTTCACCTGGACATCGAAGAGCGAATCCGGGTCGATCTCGAACCCGTTGTGTTCCAGGATGTAGCGGCAGAGCTCTTGCTTGTTATCCCTTTTCACCTGGTGCCAGCGCCCCAGGAACTCGGGGTCCGTCGCCACCACCCGCAGCTTCTCCAGCTCGTAGAGGTTGCGGGTCCAGCCGTCCCCTATGTAGTCGTCGATCAGGGAGGAGAGCGCGGGGTTGGACATCTTGAGCCAGCGCCTCTGGGTGATGCCGTTGGTCTTGTTGTTGAACCGCTCCGGGAACATCTCGTGAAAGTCGCGGAACAGGTCGTTTTTCAGGATCTCGGAATGCAGCGCCGCCACCCCGTTCACCGAATGGCTCCCTACGATGGCCAGATGCGCCATGCGGATCTTCCTCTCCCAGTGCTCCTCCACGATAGACATCCGGGCGAGCCTTTGCGGCTCGTCCGGGAAGCGAGCCTTGATCTCCTTCAGGAAGTGGTCGTTGATCTCGTAGACGATCTGCAGGTGCCTGGGGAGGATCTGCTCGAAGAACCATACCGGCCACTGCTCCAGGGCCTCGGGAAGGATGGTATGGTTGGTGTAGGCGAAGGTCTTGCGGGTGATATTCCAGGCGTCGCCCCACTCCATGTTCTCGAGGTCGATCAGCACGCGCATCATCTCGGGGATGGCGAGGGTAGGGTGGGTGTCGTTCAACTGTATGGCGACCTTTTCCGGCAGGAGCTTCATATCCTGGTGCTTCTTCTTGAAGCGGTATATCACGTCGTGCACGGTTGCCGAGGCCAGGAAGTATTCCTGCTTGAAACGAAGCTCCTTCCCCTCGATGACGTTGTCCGCCGGGTAGAGCACCTTGGAGATGGTTTCGGACTGCATCTTCTTTTCCACGGCGCGGATGTAGTTCCCCTCGTTGAAGAACTTGAGGTCGAACTCGCGGCTCGACTTGGCGCTCCAAAGCCTCAGGGTGTTCACGCTGTTGGTCTTATATCCGGGAATCGGGGTGTCGTACGCCATCGCCATGACGTCCTCAGTGTCCACCCACTCCCGCACCAGCTTGCCGCTCTTGTCCAGGGTGGAGATGACCCGGCCGTAGAATTTCACCGTGTGCAGGTGTTCCTGCCGGTCCAGCTCCCAGGGGTTCCGGTAGCGCAGCCAGTTGTCCGGTATCTCCAGCTGGGCGCCATCCACGATATGCTGGCGGAAGATGCCGTACTCGTAGCGGATGCCGTAGCCGTAGGCGGGTATCGACATGGTCGCCATGGAGTCGAGAAAGCAGGCGGCCAGCCGTCCCAGGCCGCCGTTGCCAAGACCCGCATCCTGCTCCTCCGAGAGGATCTCCTCGAAGTCATAGCCAAGCGAGGTGACGGCATCGCGAAAGTCGTTCAGCACCCCCAGGTTGATCAGGCTGTTGCCGAGCGTCCTGCCCATCAGGAACTCCATGGATATGTAGTAGACTCTCTTGTTGTCGGAATTGTAGTAGGCTTGCTGGGTATCGAGCCAGCGCTCGACGAGATGGTCTCTGACGGCGTAGGCGAGCGCGTTGTAGCTGTCATATTTGGTCGCGGAATATTTGTCCTTGCCGAGGGTGTATTCCAGATGTTCGAGGAAGGATTTGATAATTATCATTTCCTTATCCAGCTCTTCGTTCGCCACGCTTAGCTCTTCAATCATGAGTCACCATTTTTATTCCCTGTTAGAAACTGCTGTAACGGTGTTTGCTGGAGTGCTTGAGGTTACTAGTTTCCGTTGGACATGACCTAGTATATATGCTAGTAAATCCTAGATTACAATACAAGTAAAGGGATTGTGATGAAAAAAATCGCCATTTTTGCCAAGGTGCATGAACCCAGATGTCTCGGTATTGCCGAGGAGCTGATCGAGTGGTTGGCGGGTCGCGGCATCACCGCGAGCGTCGAGGACCACCTCTCCAAGCGGCTCAGGAGGCCCAGCGCCGCCGAGAGCGCCGAGAGTTCCGAGATCGCGAGCGATGCGGATCTGGTGGTGGTACTTGGGGGGGACGGCACCCTGATCGCGGCCGCGCGTCTGGTGGGGGACCGCGAGGTGCCGATCCTTGGGGTCAACCTTGGCAGCCTCGGCTTTTTGACCGAAATCACCCTGGACGAGCTCTACCCCTCGGTGGAGCGCTGCCTGCGGGGCGATTTCGAGGCGAGCGAGCGGATGATGCTCATCGCCTCGGTAGAGCGGGGGGGAGAGGTGGTGGAGATGCACCGCGTGCTGAACGACGTGGTGATCAACAAGGGGGCGCTCGCCAGGATCATCGACATGGAGACCTCGGTGAGCGGACGTTACCTGACCACCTTCAAGGCGGACGGGCTGATCATCTCCACGCCCACCGGTTCCACCGGCTATTCGCTCTCCGCCAACGGCCCGATCCTCCACCCCGAGCTGGAGTGCATTTCCATCACACCTATCTGCCCCCATACCCTCACCAACAGGCCGCTGGTCATGGCGGGGGATGCCCGGATCTCCATCACGCTCACCTCCTCCATAGACGACGCCGTGTTCCTGACCCTGGACGGCCAGGTGGGGGTGAAACTGATCTGCGGCGACGTGGTGCAGATCCGCCGGGCGGGCCAGGTTACCCGTCTGGTCCAGTCCCGGACCAAGGACTATTTCGAGGTGCTGAGGACCAAGCTCAAGTGGGGGGAGAGGTAATGTCGGGAAACATTCACATATGCTGAGAGAACTGCAGATAACCAACCTGGCCATCATCGAGAAGCTCCATGTGGAGTTCAGCTCCGGCCTGAATATACTGACCGGTGAAACCGGCGCGGGGAAATCGATCATCATCGACGCGGTGAACCTGATCCTTGGGGGGCGCGCCAGCGCCGACCTGATACGTTCCGGCGCCAAGGAGGCATCGGTCGAGGCGCTCTTCGACCTTGCCGGCCGCGCCTCCCTGCTTGAGGCGCTGGCCGCGGCAGGGATCGAGTGCGACGGAGAACTCCTGGTGCGTCGCGTGGTTTCCCCGGGGGGGAAGAACCGCGTCTTCATCGCCGGCGGCCTCGCCACCACCTCGCTCCTCTCGGAGATCTGCCGCAACCTGATCAACATCTACGGCCAGCACGACTCCCAGATCCTCTTGAAGACCGAGCACCACCTGAGGCTTCTGGACGGCTTTTCCGGGACGCTTGCGCTGCGCGACGACTTCGCCGCGCGCTTCGAGGCGTTCCAGGGCGCCAGGCGCGAGCTGGAGGCCCTGGAACAGGGGGAGAGGGAGGCTGCGCGCCGGCTCGACCTGCTCTCCTTTCAAAGTTCCGAGATCGCCCAGGCGAAGCTCCATGCCGGCGAGGAGGAAGAGCTGGCCGAGGAAAGGCTCAAGCTCGCCCATGGCGAGAAGCTGCTGGGTTCCACCCAGAGCGCCTTCGACTCTCTCTACGGAGGGGACGCGCCGCTTCTGGGCGGACTGCGCCGCATCATAGCGGGTGTCGCCGAGGCGGGCGCCATCGACCACGCGCTTTTTCCGGTCGTCGAGGCGCTCGAGGCGGCCTACGCCCAGTTGGAGGATGCCTCCCTCACCCTGCGCGACTATGCGGCGGGGGTGGAGGCGGATCCGGGGCGCCTGGAGCACCTCGATGACCGGCTGGACGCCATCAACCGTTTGAAGCGCAAATACGGTGAGACCGTCGCGGAGATCCTCTCCTACCAGCTGGGAGTCGACGAGGAACTTGCCGCGCTCTCCAACCGGGAGCAGGCCCGCGACGCGCTCACTCGGCGGATCGCGGCGCTGGAAGCGGAACTCGTCGCGCTGGGCGCCAAGCTCTCCAAGGGGCGCAGGGAAGGGGCCGAAGCGCTCAAGGCGGGCATGGAGCGGGAACTGGCGGAGCTGGCCATGAACCATGCGGTGTTCGAGACCGCTTTCGACAGGAGCACGGAAGCTAGGTCCTGCGGCTTCGAGCGCGCCGAATTTCTCTTTTCACCCAACCCGGGCGAGCCCCCCAAGCCGCTTGCCAAGATCGCCTCGGGGGGGGAACTCTCGCGTCTCATGCTGGCCCTCAAGCAGCTGCACCCCGATTCCGAGGTGCCGACCCTGGTCTTCGACGAGGTGGACAGCGGCATCGGCGGGGCCACCTCGGCCCTGGTAGGCGAGAAGCTGAAGCGGGTAGCCCGCTCGCAGCAGGTGCTCGCCATCACCCACCTCCCACAGGTCGCAGCCTTCGCGGATCTGCACCTCAGGGTGGAAAAAGCGGTGAGCGGCGGGCGGACCGCGACCAGCGTGGAACTGCTCCGGGGAGAGGCGAGGGTGGCGGAGGTGGCGCGCATGCTGGGGGGGGCGCGCGTGACGGAGAAGACCCTGGAGCACGCCAGGGAGATGATTCAGGAGGCAGGGGCATGATAAGAAAGGCCAGGATCGGCGACGTAAAGGACATCCAGAAACTTTTGACCAACTTCGCGAGCCGGGGCGAGATGCTCTCCCGTTCGCTTTCAGAGCTGTACGAGGCGCTGCGCGATTTCTACGTCTTCGAAAAAGAGGGGCAACTGCTCGGCACCTCGGCGCTGCATATCGTCTGGGAAGACCTGGCCGAGGTACGTTCCGTCGCGGTCTCCGAGGACGCGGGCCGGCGCGGCATCGGCACCCAGGTGGTGGGGGCCTGCATCGAGGAGGCACGCCAGCTTGGTCTCAAGAGGATCTTCTGCCTCACCTACAAGCCCGATTTCTTCGCCAAGTTCGGCTTCGTGGTGGTGGACAAGTCCGAGCTGCCGCACAAGGTGTGGGGCGACTGCATCAAGTGCGTGAAGTTCCCCGACTGCGACGAGATCGCGATGATTCTGGACCTGTAGTGAATCCAGGTTAAGGTTGAGGTTAAGGTTAAGAAGAGGCGAACCTCAACCTTAACCTGTCTTTAAGAGGTTTGACATGGAACTTGAAAGGCATGCGGAAACTGTGGAACGGCTCCTGAAGGGGCTACAAGTCGACGGCTGGGAGATCATGGTTTCACAGTCGCGGGACCTCACCATCGAGGCCAAGGGGGGGAAGCTCGACGCCTTCAGGTGCGCCGAGCCTTTCGGGGTTGCCGTCAGGCTGCTCTGCGGCCAGGGTCTCGGCTTCTCCTTTTCCACCACCCTCGATCCGGAGGCGCTCTCCAGGATGGTGGAGGGGGCGATGGTCGCGGCCCGGATGCAGACGCCCGACCCGGGGCACTCGCTCCCTTCCCCCTACGCCCGCTATCCCGAACTGCCGGGGCTTTACGACCCGGAGCTCTCCTCCATCTCCGAGAATCTCAAGATCGCCCGCGCCCTTGATCTGGAGCGACTGGTGCTGGGACGCGACCCGAGGCTCAAGCGGGTGCGCAAGTGCAGCTACGGCGAGTCGGTCTACGGCACCCTGATCAGGAACTCGCACGGCCTCAGCGCGGGCTACCGGGGGAGTTACGTCTCCTGCAGCGTCTCGGCTGTGGCCGAGGGGGACGGCGATTCCCAGATCGGCTGGGATTTCGGCTTTTCCAACAGCTTTTCCGGCATCGACCTGGAGCGGATCGCCGACGGCGCGAGCCGCAAGGCGACCGCCCTGTTGGGCGCCCGCACCATCCCCACCATGCGCTGCCAGGTGGTGCTGGATAATCATGTGGCGACCGATCTACTTGAGGTGCTGGCCCCTTCCTTTCTGGGCGAGAACGTGCAGAAGGGGAAGTCGCTCTTTGGCGCAAAGCTGGGGAAGAGGGTATTCTCCGACCTCGTGACGGTGAGAGACCTGGGCCTTTTGCCAGGAGGGATGGGTAGCGCCCCCTGCGACGGGGAAGGGGTGCCGCAGCAGGACACAACGCTGGTCACGGGCGGGGTGCTGGAGGCCTTCCTCTTCGACTGCTACTGGGGCAAAAGGATGGGGGGCGCCTCCACCGGAAACGCTGTGCGCGGCGGCGTGAAGGGAGTTCCCCGGATGGGGGTGCACAACCTCTGCATCGAACCGGGGGAGGCGGACCTGGAGACGCTGGTGGCGGGCGTGCGGCGCGGGGTGCTGATCACCGACGTCATGGGGGTGCACACGGCGAATCCCATCTCGGGCGATTTTTCTGTCGGGGCTTCCGGTTTCTACCTGGAGGGGGGAGCGGTTCTTCACCCGGTCAAGGGGATCGCGCTGGCGGGAAACCTGCTGGAGTTGTTCAAGGGGGTGGATATGGTCGGCAGCGACCTGCGCTTCTTCGGTTCGGTTGGATCACCGGCTCTCAGAATCGGCGAACTGGACGTGAGCGGTTCCTGAGAGCCCCACCAGGTGGTGCGGCTCCCAGGTCTTGAAGAGACGGCATCCTTTTCCCCGGGTACTCTTCCCCTTGAGGCTCAGGATTCGTGCAGGATCTCCATCAGCTTGCGCACGAAAGGACTCACCACCGCGTAGTGCACCTCGACCCCGTCGCGGGTCCCCTCGATGATCCCCTTGTTTTTCAAAAGCGCCAGATGCTGGGAAACCGTCGCCTGCGGGAGCCCCAGGCACTCCCAGATATGTTTTACGTTGCACTCCTGGGTGCAAAGACCCGCCACTATCTTGAGCCGAATCGGGTGCCCCAGCACCTTCAGCATCTCCGCTTCCTTGCCATATTCCTTCGTCTTGTCAAATGCCAACGTCGTATCCTCCGGTAGTTACTTGAAGCAAATCTATATATATCAATGGGGCTTGTCAATCTAAAAGCTTCAGCGCGCGCCGTAGATCTTCTCGCTGAAGTGGCAGGCCGCCTTATGTCCCGGCTCTTTTTCCAGCAGTTCGGGGCGCAGCTTGCCGCAGACCTCCTCCGCATAGGGGCAGCGGGGGTGGAAAGGGCAGCCGGAAGGGGGGGAGAGCGGGGAGGGGAGCTCGCCCCGGGCGATGACGCGCCGCTTTCTTTTTTGCGGGTCTATGCTCGGGATGGCGCTCAAGAGCGCCTCGGTGTACGGGTGCCGCGGTCTCGACAGCACCCCGTCCCGGCTCCCCGACTCGACGATACGCCCAAGGTACATGATGGCTATCCGGTCGCTCAGGTGCCTCAGCACGGAGAGGTCGTGGGTGATGAAAAGAAAGCAGAGGCCAAGATCCTGTTTCACCTCCTGCAAGAGGTTGATGATCTGGGCCTGGATCGAGAGGTCGAGCGCCGAGACCGGCTCGTCGGCGATGATCAGCTTGGGCGACACGGCCAGGGCGCGCGCGATGCCGATCCTCTGCCTCTGCCCGCCGGAGAACTCGTGAGGGAAGCGGGAAAGATGATCCGGCGCAAGCCCGACCCGCTGCAGGAGGGCCGCTACCCGCTCGCGCCTTTGCGCGCCGTCTCCCATCCGGTGGATGGCGAGCGGCTCCCCGATGATCTCGCCGACGCGCATCCTCGGGTTCAGCGAGGAGAACGGGTCCTGGAAGATCATCTGCACGTCCTTCCGGTACAGGGCGAGCTCTTCCCGGCTCATGGCCGAGAGCTCCCTTCCCTTGTAGCGGATCGATCCCTGAGAGGGGGGGATCAGGCCGGTCAAGAGGCGCGCCACGGTCGATTTGCCGCAACCCGACTCGCCTGCCAGTCCGAGCGTCTCGCCCGGGAAAAGCTCCAGGTCCACCCCCGCCACGGCGGTGAGTATCCGCTTCTCGGCCAGGAGCCCCCCTTGCACGGTGAACTGCTTCACCAGGTTTTCCGCCTGCAACAGTGCCGTCATGGCGATTTCAGGCAGCGGACCAAGTGGCCCGGACCTGCCTCCTTCATCTCGACCGGCAGCGATTCGCACCCCTCGTCGCCGACCGGGCAGCGCTCCCGGAAGGGGCAGCCGGCAAATGCCCCCCTTAAATCCGGGACGCTCCCCGCGAAGGTGGCGAGCTTCTCGCCTGGGGTGCCGAATTCGGGAAGCGAGGCGAGCAGGCCGCGCGTGTAGGGGTGCAGGGGGTTTTCGAACAGCTCCGGGGTAGGAGCGCTCTCCACGATCTCGCCGGCGTACATGATGGCGGTCCTCTGGGCGCGCTCCGCCACGATACCGAGGTTGTGGGTGATCAGGATGAGCCCCATCCGGGTCTCAGCCATGAGCCGGTCCAGGAGTTCCAGGATCTGGGCCTGGATGGTGACGTCAAGCGCCGTGGTCGGCTCGTCGGCTATGACCAGCTCGGGCCCGCAGGAGAGCGCCATGGCGATCATGACGCGCTGGCGCATGCCGCCGCTCAACTGGTGCGGGTAGTCCCTGATCCTCTCCTTGGGGGCCGGTATGCCGACCTGCTCCAGGATCGCTATCGCTTCGCGCTCGGCCGCGCCGCGGTCCAGGCCGCGATGGATCCTGAGCCCCTCCGCTACCTGATGGCCGATGGTGAAGACCGGGTTCAGCGAGGTCATCGGGTCCTGGAACACCATCGCGATCCGGTTGCCCCTGATCTTTCGCATCTGCTCCTCGGAGCAGGCGAGCAGGTCCTCCCCCTTGAAAAGCACCGAGCCGGAGACGATTTTGCCAGGCGGCGGGACCAGCCGCATCACGGAGGCGGCCGTGATGCTCTTGCCGCAGCCGGATTCGCCGACCAGTGCCAGCGTCTCCCCCGGTTCCAGGGTGAGGTCGACGCCGCGGACCGCTTTGAGCACCCCCCTTTTCTGGCGGAATTCGGTGCAGAGTCCTCTGATTTCTAAAAGCGGGGGCAAGTAGGCTCCTGACTGTTGGCGGCCCCTCGTGGCGCGGGGAGCCGCGGGGGGCGCGGCCGATTGAAGGCGGATACGCGGCAAAGGGATATTTATAACATTTTTTGGCTCAAGGGGCAACGCAAGGATTAGGATGCGTCACAGGGGGCCGCAACGGCGGGTTCGGGACGCTCCTCGCGTTGCGGCAGGAAGTTGGGGGTCTTTAACAGCTTGATGAAGATGGGGACCAGCGCCGGATCGAATTGGGTCCCCGCGTTCTCGGCCAGCTCCCGTATCGCCACCTCGACGCTGAGCGCCTTCCGGTAAGGACGGTCGGAGGTCATGGCGTCGAATGAGTCGGCGATGGCAAGGATGCGGGATTCCAGAAGAAGCTCCTCCGCCGCGAGGTGGTTCGGGTAGCCAAGGCCGTCGTAGCGCTCGTGATGCTGCCCTATACAGAGCCGCACGTCGTACAGGAACTCGATCGGCTCCAGGATCTTCATGCCGATGCTGGGATGCTGCTGCAGTTCCGCCACGTCGTCGGAGGTAAGGAGCGCCTCCTTGTGCAACAGGGAGAGGTCGATGCCGATCTTGCCGATGTCGTGCAGGATGGCCGCCCGCTCGATCACTTTCAGCCTGTTCTGGGGTAGTTCCAGCTTTCTGGCTAACCCCAGGGAGAAACGGGTGACCCGCTCGGAATGTCCCCGGGTGTAGCTGTCGCTGGCCTCGATGGCCGATACCAGCGCCTGGATGGTGTTCAGGTAGGTTTTTTGCTGCTCATCGTAGAGCATCGCGTTCTTGATGGCGATGCTCGCCTGGGCTGCTATGGTGGAGAGCAGCTCCAACTCCTCGTGGTTGTACACCGTGTTGTTGTGCTTGTTGACCACGGTGATGGTGCCGATGATCTCGTCCTTCACCATGAGCGGTGCGCAGATCAGGGTTTTGCGTTCGAAGCCAAGCGGGCTTACCCGGTCGAATTCCGGAGCCTGGTTGATGTCGGCGATAAGCAGCGGCTTGCAGTTCTGGATTACCCAGCTGGAGACGCTTGAGGGCTTCATCGGGACCCGCTCCTTGTGCATGTCGGGGGGGGTGTGCCCTACCAGGTTGGTGACCTTCAGTTCTCCGCGCTCCGCATCGTACAGGATGATGTAGCCGACCTGGGCCTGCAGCGTATCCATGGTCGTCTTCACCACGAGCTGATAGAGACTCTCCACTTCGATGGTGGAGTTTATGGCGAGTCCCAGCCTGTAGAGGGTGGAAAGCTTCGCCACCGCCTTTTCCAGGTTGGTGTTCTTGTCCTCAAGTTCTCCCGCCAGGTCCGCGATCTTGTAATTCGCCTCCTCGATCTCCTCGATCCTCTCTTCAAGGGTGACGTTGAGGTTCTCGATCTCGCGGATCTGCTCCTCCAGCCTGCCGTTCAACTGGTGGGTTTCACGGTGGAAGCTCAGCTTCTCCTGGGCGCGGGCCAGTTCCCTCTCGTGGGCCACGGTCGAATCCATCAGCGTGGCAAGCCTCCCCACCATGTGGTTGAAGCTGTTTCCCAGGGTATGCATTTCCTGGCTGCTGGTCAGGCTGATCTCCTGCTGGAAATCCCCCTGCTCAACCTGTTCCATGTAGCCTACCAGCTTGCGGATCGGTTTCTCCACGTAAACGAAGAGGAAGACATAGATGGTGGCCACGATCAGGACCAGCAAGAGCAGGCTGGACGCTATGGCCGTGTCCCGCTCGCGCGAGATAAAGCTCTCCATGTAGTCGAGGGAGAGCTTTATCTCCAGAAGTCCCAGGATCTCCCTGCCGGCGGCGTGGCAACCGTAGCACTGGGGGGCGTTGAAGATGTGGGCGTAGGATACGAAAATCCCGTCTTCCGGGAGCAGGCTCAGGTTCCTGCGGGGGAGCGCTTGCCGCTCCTCTTCCGGGATACGGCTTCCGATCTCATCGCGATCGGCGGAATTGATTATCTTTCCCTGGGGATCCACGATCCTGATCGACTTCACGAATTCGCGGGACTTGATCCTCGCGAAGATGCTGCCTATCTCGTCGGAGCGCCCGGAAAGCATGGCGTTGGCGACGCTGCTCTTGATGGTTTCGATCATCACCGAGGTGTTGCGGTAGGCTATCTCGTGCAGCATTTCCTTTTGCTGCCGGAAATTGATATAGGCGACCGACGATATGATGAAAATCAGTATCAGGGTCACCAGCGCGAGGATCTTTATTCTGAGGGAGTTGCACATAATGGTCCGTATCTAACTTTGGGCTGATTGCGCCATATGGCCGAACGTACCAGCGATATAGCCTACTTTTGGGGATCTGGCAACAGTTATTTGGCGGCGGCGCAAGCCGAAAGCCTCCCGATACGCGGGTGACATCGGCAGCTTAACCGGGAACCGCGCCCCGGACCGGGCGGCCTTCCCCCCGGGACCCGACGGCTTTAATGAGAGACATAGCAAGTCGCCTGCCAACCCCGCCGCCGCTTCGCTTCGTTAGAGTGATAAAATTATTGACTTTGCTGCCGGTTCCATGGTTTATATCTAAGGCTTTTAAGGGGCGGGCAAACGCATGTGTATACGTAATTGATGAGCTGCTTCAGGACGTTGATCATATTTATCATCTGCCTCGCCGCAGGCGGGAGCGCCGCCGCCGTGCGCCCCGAGACCGTCAGGGTCGCTCTCGTAAAGGGGGCCGAGACTCTCAGGATAGACGGCGCAGGCCTGCTGCTGACCGACGGCAGGGGAGAACCGCTGCGGATCGATACGCCGCTCGAGGTGAAGCGGGGCAGGGACGGCCTGGTCGTGAACGGCAGGAACGTGGCCGGACTGGTCGCCTCGGCCCCGGCGCGGATAACGGTGAACGGCAAGGGGTATCGCGCCCTCATCGAGGTGATCGCCACGGAAGCGGGGCTCCTGGTTGTCAACGAGCTGCCCCTTGAGGAATACCTGATCGGCCTCATCAACTGCGAGATCTCCTCGGCCTGGCCCATGGACGCGGTGAAGGCGCAGGCGGTCATCGCCCGCTCCTATGCGCTGCACCAGATGCAGGCGCGCCGCGACGCCCCGTACCAGTTGGAATCGAGCGTCATGGACCAGGTGTACAACGGGGCCGACGTCGAGGACAGCCGGGCCGCGCGCGGCGTGCTGGAGACCGCGGGGCAGGTGCTCACCTTCGACGGCAGGATCATCCAAGCCTTCTACCATTCCAACTGCGCCGGGCACACCGAGTCGTGCAAGAACGTCTGGGGGAGCTCGATACCGTACCTGCAGGGGGTCCCCTGCGGGTACTGCGAGCAGGAGAACCCGGTGAACTGGGAGCTGAATCTGCCGCTTAAGAAGGTGGAGGCGGCCCTGCGCGGCGCCGGTTTCCAGGTCTCCGGGTTGAAGGGGGTGCAGGTGGCCGGCAGAAACCGCAGCGGCCGCGTCCAGGAAGTGACGGCGGACTGCGCCGGGGGGAAGGTCCGGATCCCCGCGACCGACTTCAGAAAGGCGCTGGGGTACGGGACAGTCAAGAGCACCAACTTCGAACTGCGACTCTCGGGGGGCGAGGTCCGGATCGCCGGGTCCGGCTTTGGCCACGGCGTAGGCCTTTGCCAATGGGGCGCCAAGGGGCGCGCCAACGAGGGGTTCGACTACGGCGAGATACTTTCCTACTATTACCCGGGCGCCAGGCTGGCTGACGGGTACGGTCGATAGCCATGCGCCTTTCCGACTTCGATTACGAGTTGCCCCCGGAGCTGATAGCCCAGCATCCCGCCGGCCGCAGGGACGCCTCGAGGGTCTTGACCCTGGACCGGGAAAGCGGCGCCCTGGACGAGCTGACCATGGCGGGGATCGCCTCCCGGTTTCGCCCGGGCGACCTTTTGATCCTGAACGACACCCGGGTGATTCCCGCGCGTTTGAAGGGGCAAAAGGAGAGCGGCGGCGCTGTGGAGATTTTCCTGGTGAGAAGGATGGCCGGGGAGCCCGAGCTCTGGAACTGCCTGATCAAGGCCTCCAAGTCCCCAAAACCGGGCTGCCGCGTGCTGTTGCCGGGCGGGGTGACAGCCACCGTGCTCGACCGGGAGGGGGGGGAATGGCAGGTTTGCTTCCGGGGGAGCGAGGATTTCATGGGGTGGCTGGAGCAGGCAGGGAGCATGCCGCTTCCCCCCTACATAAAGCGTGCCCCCGAGGGGGAAGACCTGGAGCGCTACCAGACCGTATTCGCACGCGAGAAGGGCGCGGTAGCGGCTCCCACCGCGGGCCTGCACTTCACCCGGGAGATCCTGGACGAGATCCGGGCGCGCGGGGTGGAGATCGCGCCGCTCACGCTGCACGTGGGTCTCGGCACCTTCATGCCGGTACGCGTGGAGGAGCTTTCCGGACACACCATGCACCGCGAGTTTTACCGGATCCCCGAGTCCACGGCCGAGGCAATCCGCCGCGCCAGGGGAGCCGGAGGGCGGGTAGTAGCGCTGGGAACCACCTCCCTGCGGGCGCTGGAGCACGCCGCGGCATCGGGAGAGCTGGAGCACGGAGAGAGGGAAGCCGACATCTTCATCCTCCCCGGATACCGGTTTCGCGTGGTCGATGCGCTGATAACGAATTTTCATCTCCCCAAATCGACCCTGTTTATGCTAGTGTGCGCATTTGCCGGCAAGGAGAGGATGTCGAACGCCTACCGGGAGGCGGTCGAGCGGCGCTTCCGGTTCTTCAGCTACGGCGACGCCATGTTCATCTCCTGAAGGCGATATTTCAACGATTTTTGTGAAACGGGATATTTTTGCCAGCTATCAGCTTCGAACTCATAAAGAAGGACCCGGGCTCCCTGGCCCGCTTAGGCTCTCTGACAACCACGCACGGCAGGATCGACACCCCGATTTTCATGCCGGTCGGCACGCAGGCGACGGTGAAGGCCATGACCCCGGAGGAGCTGGTCGAGGTAGGCTCGCAGATCATCCTCGCCAACACCTACCACCTGTACCTGCGACCCGGCCATGAACTGATAGAGCGTTTTGGGGGGCTGCACCGCTTCATGCACTGGGACCGCCCCATTCTCACCGACAGCGGAGGCTTCCAGGTCTTCTCCCTGGGGGACCTCAGGAAGATCTCCGAGGAGGGGGTGAAATTCCGCTCCCACATAGACGGCTCCAGCCACTTCATCTCCCCCGAGGTCTCCATTGCGATCCAGGAGGCGCTTGGAGCCGACATAGCCATGTGCTTCGACGAATGCCCCCCCTATCCGGCAGAATATTCCTACGTGCAAAAGTCGCTGGAACTCACCACGCGCTGGGCCAGACGCTGCAAGGACGCGCACAGCCGCCCGGACCAGGCGCTCTTCGGCATCGTGCAGGGGGGGATGCACCCCGAACTGCGACGCGAGAGCGCCCGGCAGCTGACCGATATCGGCTTCGACGGCTACGCGCTGGGCGGGCTCTCGGTAGGCGAGGAAAAGGAGGTCATGCACGAGATGATGCAGGCCTGCTCGGACATACTTCCCGAGGATACCCCCCGCTACATCATGGGGATCGGCGCGCCGGAGGACCTGATAGAGGGGATCAACGCCGGCTTCGATATGTTCGACTGCGTCATGCCGACCCGAAACGCCAGAAACGGTGCGCTCTTTACCAGTTTCGGCAGGATCAACATCAAGGCCGCCGTCTACGCCGAGGACCAGGGTCCGGTCGACCCCGCCTGCGACTGCTACGTCTGCAGGAACTACAGCAGGGCCTACCTGCGGCACCTTTATCGCAGCCAGGAGATCCTCGCCTCCCGGCTGAACAGCTGGCACAACCTGCACTATTACCTGAACCTGATGGCGCAGGCGCGCCTGGCCATAGCCGAAGAAAGGTTTACGGCATTCAGGCGCGAGTTCTATGCCGCCAGGAGAGCCTGAGCGCAGCCTGGCCGCCAAGCGCGGCCGATTATCTCACAGACAACAAATCACCAAACAAATAGGAAAAAACAGGAGGTAACACATGATCGGTTTGGCTTTTGCAATGGGAACTCCGGAAGGCGGAGCGGAGGCAGGTGGCATGATGGCGCAGTTTCAAGGGATGATCCCGCTGGTATTCATGTTCGTCATATTCTATTTTCTGCTGATCCGTCCGCAGCAAAAAAAGGCCAAAGAGCACAGGGCGCTTCTGGAGGCTTTGAAAAAGGGAGATCAGGTGGTAACCGCCGGCGGTCTGCACGGCAAGGTGAGCAGCCTGGACGATCAGATCGTGACCCTGGAGGTAGCTCCCGGAGTCAATGTCAAGGTCAACAAAGGCTTCATCGCCACGATCAAGAAGGACTAGCACCGATCCAATTTCCCGAAAGGAGCATTTCCCATGACCAAGGGTAATACCTGGCGCATCTCTTTGATTCTCATTTTTATTGTTGCCTCGTTCGTCTATCTGACGCCGACGCTTATGACATCGCTTCCTTCGTGGTGGAGTGGCCTGCTTCCCAAGGACAAGATCAACCTTGGTCTCGACCTGCAGGGGGGGACCCATCTGGTGATGGAGGTGGAGACCCAGAAAGCCGTCGAGGGTTCGCTCGATCTGATCGCCACCGACCTTGAGGATGTGCTGCGCGAAGAGAACCTGCGCTTCAAGAGGATCGGGAGACTGGGCGGCGACAAGGTGCAGCTTACCCTGTACGATCGCGGCTCGGCCGATACCGCGCAGGCCCTGGTCAAAAAGAAGTATCCGGACCTGGAGGTCCTGCCGATCTTCGAGGAGGGGAGCTTCGTAAACCTCCAACTGCGTATCGACGAGAAAGAGGCCCAGGCGCGCAAGGACCGCTCCGTGGCGCAGGCCCTGGAGACCATCAGGAACAGGATTGACCAGTTCGGCGTCTCCGAGCCGGTGATCCAGCGCGAGGGGATCAACAATATCGTGGTGCAGCTTCCCGGCATCAAGGATCCCAAGCGCGCCATCGAGCTGATCGGGAAAACCGCCAGGCTCGAGTTCAAGCTGGTGGACGAGGAGGTGAATTCCGCCACCGCCACTACCTCCGGGCTTCCCGAGGACGACGAGCTCCTCTTCGAGAAAAATACCGACCCGGCCACCGGCGCGGTCACCGAGATCCCGATCGTGGTGAAGAAAAAGGCCGTCATCACAGGCGACCTGCTCACCGACGCTCAGGTCCGGATCGATTCCCAGTACAACCAGCCCTACGTAGCCATCGATTTCAACGCCACCGGCGCGAGGCTCTTCGACCAGGTGACCGCCGCCAACGTCGGCAAGCGTTTCGCCATCGTGCTGGACAACAACGTCTATTCCGCCCCGGTGATCCGCGAGAGGATCTCCGGCGGCAGCGCCCAGATCTCCGGTTCCTTCACGGAGAAGGAGGCGGCCGACCTGGCCATCGTGCTGCGCGCGGGTTCGCTCCCTGCACCGGTCAAGATCCTGCAAAACGTGACGGTCGGACCTTCCCTGGGAAAAGAATCGATCAGGAAGGGGCTCATGGCCGGCCTGATCGGCGTCGCCCTGGTCATCGTCTTCATGGGGATTTACTACAAGCTGGCAGGGATGGTGGCCAACCTCGGCATGGTGCTGAACATCCTCTTCCTGATGGGCGCGCTCGCCGCCCTGGGCGCCACGCTGACGCTGCCGGGCATCGCCGCCATCGTGCTCCTGGTCGGCATCTCGGTCGACGCCAACGTGCTGATCTTCGAGAGGATCAGGGAGGAGCTCCGCATCGGCAAGACTCCCCACGCCGCGGTGGACGCGGGGTACGACAAGGCCTTCCTCACCATCATGGACTCGCACGTGACGGCGCTCATCACCGCGGCCGTGCTGTTCCAGTTCGGGACCGGCCCTGTCAAGGGTTTCGCGGTCTCCCTGAGCCTTGGTATCATCATCAACCTGTTCACGTCGCTCGTGGCCACGAGGGTGCTCTTCGACGCCTTCCTCGACCGCGTCCGCGTGAAGAGACTCAGCATATAAGGGGGGGACAATGGAACTGCTAGGGAAGACAAACATAGATTTCATCGGGATGAAGAAGGTCTCCTTCGTGATCTCGGCCATAATCGCCCTGATCGGCATCGTCGGGGTCATCCAGATCGCCAGGGGGACCGCCAACATGGGGATCGACTTCTCCGGCGGCACCTCGCTGCAGCTCAAGTTCGAGCAGCCGGTGACCACCGGAGCCGCCCGCGAGGCGCTCGCCAAGGGTGGGATCAAGGAGGTCGACCTCCAGGAGATCACCGACGGCAACCAGCTCCTGGTCAAGATGAGAAAAAGCACCGGCGACTCGGCCGAGAGCGTCCAGGCGATCCTTAGGCAGGGACTCCCGGCAAACCCGTTCACCGTCGAGAGCTCCACCGAGATAGGCCCCTCCATCGGCGAGAAGCTGAAGAAGGACACCCTGGTCGCGGTAGCGCTGTCCATGCTGGGCATCATCCTCTACATAGCCTGGCGCTTCGACTTCAAGTTCGGGGTGGCCGCGGTCGCCGCCACCATGCACGACGTGCTCGCCATCATCGCGGTCTTCTTCGTCATGGACAAGGAGGTGAACATCCTGCTGATCACGGCGGTACTCACCATCGCCGGCTACTCGCTGACCGACACGGTCGTAGTCTTCGACCGCATCCGCGAGAACATGCACAAGAGCCTGAAGGATCCGCTCAAAACCGTTTTCAACAAGAGCATCAACGAGGTGCTTTCCCGTACCATCGTCACCTCCCTCACCACCTTCATGGCCGCCTTCGCGCTTTTCGTCTTCGGCGGCGAGGTGATTCACGATTTCGCCTTTGCGCTGGTGGTCGGTGTGCTGGTGGCAACCTATTCGTCAGTCTTCGTGGCGAGCCCCATCGTGGCGCTCTGGGAAAAGGCCCCGGTCGAGTCAGAGGCCGCTTAAAAGGAGGATATGTGAGCAAGGAGAACGTTCTTACCATAGTGGTAGCAATGATCGTGGGGCTTCTGGGCGGGTACCTGATTTTCAACATCGCCGGCAACAAGGCGCTTCCCACAAACGTTTCCGTGCCCCAGGGAGGCGGTTCGCCCACCGACTACCAAAGGCGCATCGTGGAGGCGGAGAAGATCGTCGCCAAGGACCCGCAAAACGTCCGGGCCTGGATCCAACTGGCCAACGACTACTTCGATACGGATCAGCCGCAGAAATCGGTAAACGCCTACGGGAAGGCGCTCGAACTCGACCCGAACAACGTGAACGCCATGACGGACCAGGGGATCATGTACCGCAAGATCGGCTGGTACGACAAGGCGATCGCCAATTTCGAGAAGGCGCAGTCGATAGACCCCAGGCACCTGCAGAGCCTCTACAACTTGGGGGTGGTCTACATGGTGGACCTGAAGCAGCCCGACAAGGCGCGCGAGATCTGGACCAAGTACCTGCAGTTCGACTCAACGAGCCCAACGGCGCAGCAGATCAAGAACGATCTAGCCGCCATGAACCAGCCCACAAGTTTCGGCAGATAGGCATCAGGAAAAACCCGCTACGGCGGGTTTTTTTTCGACCGGGGCAGGCCTGCCGCCTCACATTAATTTGGCTCGCTTCCGTCCCTTATGCTATCATTTCACCCTGCCTGAAGCCGGTTCGCTCCGGCTTGGCGCCTTTGAGCACCTGGAGAATCGATGCAGCCGATCACTAAAAGAAGCTGGCGGCCCCGGCGGGGAGAACCCGGCGCGGCGCAAGGCATCTCGCTTTCCGGCGTCCCGCCTCTTTTGGCCGGACTTCTCGCCAATCGCGGCGTGTCCGACCCGCAGGCGGCCCTGGCCTACCTGAATCCCACGCTCTCAAGCCTTAGCGACCCGTTGCTCTTGAAAGGGATGGAAGCGGCCGTGGACAGGCTGTCCCTGGCGCTTTCCCGGGGCGAGCGGGTCTGCGTGCATGGCGATTACGACGTCGACGGCGTCACCTCCTCGGCGCTTTTGATCGGTTTCTTTCGCGCCGTAGGTATCGACTGCTTCTCCTATATTCCGAAGCGCCTGACGGAAGGGTACGGGCTCTCGTCCCACGGGGTGACCGCCGCAGCTCAAACTGGGGCGAAGGTTCTCATCACCGTCGACTGCGGCATCACCTCGCTTGAGGAGGGAGCCCTCTGCCGCGAGGCGGGGATCGATCTCATCATCACCGATCACCATGCCCCGGCCGACCGGTTGCCGCACGCCTGCGCCATCGTCAACCCGCTGCAGCCCGGCTGCGCCTTTCCGTTCAAGTCACTGGCGGGGGTAGGCGTCGCCTTTCACCTGCTAATCGCTCTGCGCGCAAGGCTGCGCCTCGATGGACGTTTCACGGCAGGAGAGCCGGACATAAGGGAATATCTCGACCTGGTGGCCCTGGGAACCGTGGCCGACGTGGTGCCGCTTTTGGGGGCGAACCGCGTCCTGGTGAGTTACGGTCTGAAGCAGTTAAGCTGCGCGTCCCGGGTGGGCGTTCAGGCGCTCAAGGATGTAGCGGGGATCGCGGGGGAGGTGGGGTGCGGCGCGGTCGGTTTCCGTCTGGCGCCGCGCATCAACGCCGCCGGTCGCCTGGAGGACGCGGCCCTCGGCCTGGAGCTCCTTTTGACTCGCGACGGCGCCAGGGCGAAAAGCATCGCGACGGCGCTCGACGAGAGCAACGCGCAGCGGCAGTCGCTTGAGCGCGCCACCTTGGAAGAGGCCCGCGCCATGCTGGAGGAGGGGGCCTGCAGGGGGAGGAAAAGCATCGTGCTCGGCTCGGAACTTTGGCATCCAGGCGTGATAGGGATCGTCGCCTCCAGGATCGCGGAGCTGTTTCATCGCCCGGTCATCCTCTTCGCCTTCGAGGGGGAAACGGGGAGGGGGTCGGGGCGCAGCATCTCCCGGTTCCACCTGCTGGACGCGATAAAGAGTTGCGCCGGCCATCTCCTGCGCTACGGCGGCCACAGTCACGCGGCGGGGATGTCCATCGACAGGGACGAACTGGAGCGTTTCGCGCTCAGCTTCGACGAGGCTGCGGCAGGAACGCTCGATGCCGACGCATTGACCCCCACCCTGGCTTACGACCTGGAGCTTGCCCCGGGGGAGATCGAACAGTCGCTTGTGCTGGAAATCGACCGGATGAAGCCTTTCGGCATGGGGAACCCCGAACCGGTCTTTCTCCTTCGCGGTGCCTCGATAGACGAGGGGCGCGTATTGAAGGGGGGGCACCTGAAGCTCAAACTTTCCTGCGGCGGACGCAGCTTCGACGCCATAGGGTTCGGACTGGCCGACAAGGGGGTGCCGACGGGTCGCGTCGATCTGCTGTTCTCCCCCGGGATCAACGTCTGGAACGGCAAGAGCTCGCTGCAATTGATCGTCAAGGATCTGCGCGGGGAGGGCGCATGCTGAGGGGGGAGCGTTTCAACAGGGCGGACCGCGTCATCAAGATCGGGTTCTGGGTCAACGCCCTGCTCATGACGATGAAGCTTTCCGCCGGTCATTTCGGCAATTCGGAGGCCGTATTCGCCGACGGCGTGGAAAGCGCCTGCGACTTCATCGCCATCGGCATGACCATCGTCGCCCTCAGGGTGGGGCGCAAGCCTTACGACGAGGACCACCCCTACGGCCACGGCAAGGTGGAGAGTCTCTCGGCCATCTTCGTCTCCCTCATCATAAGTGTCACCGGCGCCTGGGTCCTCTACGGCGCCGTTTCCAGCATCGCCCTCGGAAGTTATCAAGCCCCGGCTTTGGTGGCAGTTTTCGCGGCGGCCGCGACCATCGTGATCAAGGAGTCGCTGTACCGCTACTCGATCCGGGTAGGGAGCGCCCTGGAGAGCCCCGCGCTGCTTGCCATCGCCAGGGACCACCGAAAGGACGCCATCACCTCGGTCGCCACCCTGGTCGGCGTCGGCTGCGCCTATTTCGGAGCCGAGGTGATGGACCCGGTCGCCGCCGGTCTTACCTCGTTTTTCATCTTCCATATCGGCTATCAAACCTTCCGCAGCTCCGCCCACGAGTTGATGGACGGGCTGCCCCAGCAGGAACTGGTGGATGCCATGGTGCAACTGGCCGAGGCGGTGGAGGGGGTGGACCAGGTGCACGAAATCCGCGCCCGCCGCTCCGGCCAGTTTCTCATAGTCGACCTGAAGCTCGACATGGACCCGGAAATGACCGTGAAGCGCTCGCACGCCATAGCCACCGAGGTGAAGAGGCTCATCTTCGAGCATTTCACCAACGTCGGGGACGTCATGATACACATAAATCCCACCCATGAACCGCACGAGGATCTGAACAGGCTTTGATTCATCAGGCACGCTCTTTCACCCTCATCCCTTTCTGATCCCTCGCTGATTAAACATCTCTCTTGACAGATAGTTCCTTAAGGTAGTATTAGGATCAATCTACTGCAGTGAATACATGTTATTTTTGGGAGGAAAGATGAAGAAGAGAGTATTGAAGGCGCCGGCCAGGTTCGCTCGCCTGTCGCTGTTACTGTTAATGGCGACGCTGGTTTTAACAGCTTCCGCGGCCTACGCCGGAAGGACGTCCACGGTCGACATCCCCGTGCAGGAAGACCTTTACGCGGTTACGCCGGTCCCGCTTTCTCCCGACCAGTGCGCCCAGTGCCACAACTCCGTGTTCGGCGGGCTCAAGAAAAGCGGCGGCAAGCATCGCTTCGACTGTCAGCAGTGCCACCAGGTGATCCATTCCTACAGTCCGAAAAAGGCTAACTGGGACGAGTTGATGCCCAAGTGCTCCTCCTGCCATAGCGATATTCACGGCCCGGCCAATAAGGATTGCTCCTCCTGTCATGCCAATCCGCACACCCCCGGCAAGGTCGCCATGACCCAGAGGCTGACCAGTGCCTGCGTCTCCTGCCATGCGGCTCCCAAGGCAGACCTGGTTAAATTCCCCAGCAAGCACTCCAAAGTCTCTTGCGAGAAGTGCCATACCTCGCACGGCTTCAAGCCTTCCTGCTTCGCCTGCCACAAGCCCCATTACAGGGACCAGGAGATCAAGACCTGCGCCAAATGCCATCCGGTGCATAAGCCGAAACAGGTGACCTACGAGAACACCGAGCCGGCGCTTACCTGCGGATCGTGCCACACCCAGGTGTTCGCGCAGTGGACAAAAACCCCCAGCCTCCACTCCAAGGTGAACTGTGCCGTCTGCCACAAGACCAGTCACGGCTACATACCGCAGTGCACCGAGTGCCACAAGGCGCCGCATCCCAAGTCGATCCTGGATCGGTTCCCGAAATGCCTGGACTGCCACCTCGACGTTCACGACCTGCCGACCGTGAAGTAGATGGTAAGCATCGGCACATGCAGTAATTGACATGTAACAACCGACAAAGGCCCCGGGGTATTGCTTCCCCGGGGCCTCGTTTGTCTCTTCGAGGCGTCCGTCTCATCGTTCCCACGCTCCCATCCTTCATCGTTCCCACGCTCCAGCGTGGGAACGCATCCATGGACGCTCCTGCGTCCTGATTTCAGGGGTGTGGCGGGGTCGCTCAAAGTATGTAGAATGTACCGGTGCGCCTTTTCCGGCGCTTGCACGACCAAACACCTGCAGCGTTGCACCGGAGGAAGCCATGCTCTATAGAACGCTTGGCAGCACCAATGAGAAGGTCTCCGTTATCGGCGTGGGGGGGTGGCATCTGGGGCTTCCGAAGGTCCCGGAAGAGCTCGCTGTCCGCATTGTCCGCTCCGCGCTGGATCGGGGCATCAACTTCATGGACAACTGCTGGGATTACAACGGGGGGCAAAGCGAGATACGCATGGGAAAGGCGCTGCGCTGCGGCTATCGGGATCGTGCCTTCCTGATGACCAAGATCGACGGCCGCTCGAAAAAGGAGGCGACCAGGCAGCTCGAGGAATCGCTGCGCCGGCTCCAGGTGGACTGCATCGATCTGGTCCAGCATCATGAAATTCTCCGTTTCGAGGATCCGCACAGGATCTTCGACCAGGAAGGGGCCACTGCCGCTCTCCTGGCGGCCAGGACCGCTGGGAAAATACGCTACATCGGTTTTACCGGGCACAAGGACCCGCAGATTCACCTGCACATGCTGGAAGTGGCGCGCCGGCATGACTTCAGGTTCGACGCGGTCCAGATGCCGCTAAATGTCATGGACGCCCACTACAGGAGCTTCGAGCGGGAGGTGCTGCCCGAGTTGGTGAGGCGCGACATCGGAGTGCTAGGGATGAAGAGCATGGCCAACGGGGTATTGCTGCAATCCGGCACGGTGACGCCCGTCGAATGCCTGCATTATGCGCTGAACCTCCCGGTCTCGGTCGTGATAACCGGGCTGGACAGCATGGAGACGCTGGATCAGGCCTGCAGCGCCGTGGAGAGCTTCAAGCCGTTGAGCGGCGAGGCTGTAGGCCGGTTGCTGGCCAAAACCGCGCAAGCCGCCTCGGAGGGGGTATACGAGCCTTTCAAGACCACTTCTCTCTACGACGGCACGGCTCAAAATCCCCAGTGGCTAGGCGATGAACCCCCCTGGCGGCAAAAGCTGATGCAAAGGTAGCTAATGCCGTTGTTTCACGGCAAGAAACCGCTGGATTCCCTTTCTTTCCCACGGGAGTGATTTGACGTCATCCCCTTCCGCTACCGAATTCCTTTCCCCGAAGCTTGCTATTTACGTTCTCATGTGAAATGGTGACGCAGCTCGTGATTCCCCTTCTAATGTGAAATGGTGACGCACGTCACATAACTTTCCGCGCCAATCCTGTATGTTAGCCCCAGTTTGATCACCCGATTTCAAGACAGCTTCGAATTAATCGCATAATCCGCAGTCCTCTCTCGAAAGGTTTCTGTAGTTTTCCTCCAACAGAACATAAAAGGAAGCTCGTGCGTATTGTCACTCTAATCCTCTTGCTGTGCTCGCTGTTGTCCCCCCAGGCGCTGTTCGCCTATACCGGGTCGTCGTCCGGACTCTCCTCCAACATAGACCTGCTGCTGGAACGGGCGATTTCCCGGAACCTGATCGCAGGCGGCGTCGTCGTGGTCGGCAACCGCGAGGGAATAATATCTAGCTCGTCCCGGGGCCAGCTCAACTCCTTATCCGATGCGCCGCCGATCAACGACCGCACCGTGTTCGACGTCGCCTCCCTGACCAAGGTGATAGCGACCACTCCTGCCATTATCAAGCTGTTGGACGACGGGCTTATCAAGATGTCGGATCCGATTTCGCGCTGGTTTCCCGAGTTCTCCGATGCGGGGAGGGGGGAGATCACCGTCCTGCACCTGATGACGCACACCTCGGGACTCAGAGATTTCATGCTCAGTTCCGACCGGACCATGCAAGGCGCCATCGAGAGGGCCGCGGCCCAGCAGAGCGGCAACGGTCCCGGAACCGATTTCAAATACGCCGATATCAACTTCATCCTGCTGGGAGAGTTGGTCCACAGGGTCTCGGGCAAGGCCCTGGACGCATTTTGCCAGGAGCAGATCTACCGCCCGCTCGGCACCCGCGAAACCCTGTTTCTGCCCCCGGACGATCTCGCCTCCGACGTCGCGCCTACTTCGGGCACCAACGGCGGCGTGGTGCAGGATCAAAACGCGCGCCGGCTTGGGGGGGTCGCGGGACACGCGGGGCTTTTCAGCTCGGCGTACGATCTTTCCCGTTTTGCCCGGCTCATGTTGGGCGGCGGCGTGATCGACGGCAAGCGTATCCTGTCGGAGCAGGTGGTGACCCAGATGACCAGCTCTTATCTCTGCAACGGCGGCGATGTCAGGCGCGGTCTCGGCTGGGATATCGCATCCCCATACTCGGCGCCCAGGGGGAGCTTCCTTTCGGACTCCTCCTTCGGGCACACAGGCTATAGCGGCTCGTCTATCTGGATCGACCCCGACCAGGACCTGTTTGTGATCTTGTTGACGAGGCGTGTCGACTATCGTCATGTGAAGAACTTCAACCAGTTGCGAAGGGATGTCTCAACCATTGCAGCAGCTGATTTCATCGTTGACTACGCCGACGCAGCTTCCCTGTTGGAGATGAACAGGATCAAGGCACAGGTGCTACATGCCTCAACCGTGCCGGTAAAGAGTTCCGCACGCGTCACCAGAGTCGCTGCAGGCGGTGGTAAGGCGACCAAGCAGGTGACTAAGGTAGCCGCACGCAGCAATAAAGTAGTGGGGCAGAGCGGTAAAGTAGTCGCTTCGTCGAGCAAGAAATGGCTTAAAACGAAACAGGCAGCCCAGTGCGCAACGAAATCGGATAAACAGGTTGCAAAAGCCGGCGCAAGGCGGCGTGTCGGCTCGATCTCCAGCAAAACCAAGGATAAGGCGGGCAAAACCGTTCCCGCGCAGAAGAAAAGGCGGACCATGCCCAAAAGTTGAATCTCCTTCTGGCTGCATTTGCGTCACGAACAGCTATAAAAGAGCTTGCTTGGCCTCACCATAATTCGGTTGCTTCCTGGAGTTAAGTGTGTTAATCATCCACAGGTTAAAAAACACAAATACTGCGGGGGGCTTTATCATGGGAGAACACGACCTGAGTCTCGATCTGGGTATGCTTTGCCGATGCTGTGATTGCCGATCCTACGAATTGCCGAAACTGGAAGGCTTTAGTGCAAGCCAGGTGAAATCCATTGAGGATCTTTGCAAGCTTTGTGTCGAGAACTTCAAACAGAGCGCAGTCAACGAGTAACGCCCCTTGACTGGCGGCCTACCAAATCAGGAGGGGCCGCCTCTTTATAACAGTATCCGCACATTCCAGCCGTTATGCTGTTGTTTTTTTCTCCTCTTGCTGTCAGGCTGAACCAGCGTATCTTCTCCCCGTTAGGTCTATTGATCAATCCGATGCGGTGCCCTTTATTCCAGCTGACGTCTTGCGGCTCCGCACCGATCGCTTTGCACCGGTATGGGTGCGGTACGAGAATGCCTGCTGATCAGCGCTCGCCAGCAAGAGGCTGGGGCCTAACCTGATCGATCTCAACAATGCCGGACCCGCCTTTGTCACATGTGGGGCAGGGGCTGAACCGGCGCGGTTCCGTTGGGAAGGCAGGCTATCGGATGGTGCCGCTTACGCAGTGATGTGCTCGTGAAGAGAGGGGCCAGGTTGAAAAGGAGGATGATCGATGACCAGTGAATTGCTGGAAGAGTGTTACCGCGAATCGCTGGTGCTCTTGCGTGAGAATTCGACCGCCGGCGGAGTGCTGGCCTCAGCCAGGAACTGCAAATCGGTGGGTCGCAACTATGCCAGCATTTTCGGCCGTGATGCCTCAATCTGCGCTCTCGGCATGGCCGTCTCGGGCGATGCCGGGCTGGCGCGCTCGGCGGCCGACGGGCTGCTCACCTTGGCACGTTATCAGGCGCCCAACGGGCAGATTCCGAAATATGTGAAGCCTGAACTAGGCGAGGTCGACTTCTGGTATGCCGGCTGCATCGATGCAACTCTCTGGTGGCTGATCGCCGTCCGCTTCATGGACCGCATGTCCCCCGAAAGCCGTCTCGGCGAGGATCTGGCTCCGCAGGTGGCCTTGGCCCTGCGCTGGCTGGAGTGCCAGGAACATCAGGTTTGGTATCTGCTGCAGCAGGGTGAGGCCTCAGACTGGGCCGACATCATGCCGAGAGCCGGTTTCGTTCTTTACACCAATACCCTCTGGTACTGGACCAAACAGCTTTACGACATCCCCACCGCCCCGCATACCCGGGACTACATGAAACTCCTTTTTTCCCCCTTCGGAAACGCGGTTCCCGAGCAGAAACGGGCCCGTCTGCTCATGCACTACATACGCAACCGCTGCAAGCCCACCCCCTTTTTCCTGAGCTTCGTCAATTTTTCGGCCTGGGGGGAGGAGATCGACATATTCGGAAACATCCTGGCCCATCTGGTTGGCATAGGGGATACCTCCAGTGCCGGGAAGGCTGTTTCGCGGATAATGACCATGCAGGCGAACCACCCCCATCCCATCCGGGTGGTAGGTACGCCGATAGGGCAGGATACCCCTCTCTGGCGGCGTTACATGGAGCGGCACGGGCAGAACCTTGCCTGGCAGTACCATAACGGCGGGGCCTGGCCCTTTGTCGGTGGGTTCTGGGTCATGCTCCTGGCGAGGCTCGGTAAGACCAGGGAGGCCTGGGCGGAGTTGGAAAAGCTAGCTCGGGCAAATCGGGTGAATAACTGGGAGTTCAACGAATGGTTTCAAGGGCAGACGGGGGAGCCGATGGGGATGGCGCGTCAGTCCTGGAATGCCGCCCTCTACATACTCGCCTACCGCACCCTCGCCGACGGCAGGCGCTTTTTTCCGTAAATTCTCCAAAAAAACCGAATCTCGACCTAAATCTTAATCTAAATCTTAATCTTAGGGTGACATTTGCCCCTTCGATGATTATTATTGTGCTCATGCCATCCCAGGAGGATTAGATCATGAAGAGATTGACCTTAATGTTAATTGCCCTGATGGCGCTGGCGGGGCTTTCCGGCTGCGGTTACAACACGATGCAGGCCAAGGAAGAAGCCGTTTTCGCGGCATGGGGCGACGTCGAGGCCTCGTATCAGCGGCGTGCCGACCTGGTGCCGAACCTTGTCGAAGTGGTGAAGGGATATGCGAAGCATGAGGCTGAGACGCTGACAGCGGTCACCGAGGCGCGTGCCAAGGTCGGCTCCATGCAGGTGTCACGCGACGCCATCAACGACCCGCAGGCGCTGCAAAACTTCCAGCAGGCGCAGTCCCAGCTAAGCGGCGCGCTCTCGCGCCTGATGGTCGTGGTGGAGCGTTACCCCGACCTGAAGGCGAACCAGAACTTCATGGACCTGCAAAACCAGTTGGAAGGGACCGAGAACCGGATCAACGTGGCGAGGGTGCGTTATAACCAGGCGGTACAGGATTTCAACACCTCGATCCGTAGTTTCCCCAATTCGCTGACCAACTCCCTGCTGCTGCACCTGGAGCGCAAGGAGCCCTTCAGGGCGGACCAAGGTGCGCAAGTGGCGCCTAAGGTCACGTTTTAGAAGCAGACTAAGAGCATAGAGGCAGATTGAGATTGAGGTTTAGATTTTCCTGATCTTAATCTTAATCTTGATCTTAATCTGCCCCTCAGAGGCTTTACCCATGAAAAGGCTGTCTTTTCTTCTCGTACTGCTGTTCACAAGCTCTGCCTGCCTGGCTGTGGAGGTTCCTCCTCTGCGCGGCTACGTGAACGACTACGCCTCCATGCTCTCGCCGGGCATGGTGCAGCGGTTGGAGAGCGAACTGGCAGCCTTCGAGCAAAGCGACTCGACCCAGATCGTGGTGCTGACCATGCCTACCCTTGAGGGGGAGGTTTTGGAGCAGTACTCGATCAAGGTCGTCGAAAAGTGGCAGATCGGCCAGAAAGGAAAGGACAACGGTGCCTTGCTTCTGGTGGTGAAAGACGACCGCAAGATACGCATCGAGTCGGGGCGGGGCCTTGAGGGGACCCTCACCGACCTGACATCCGGACGTATCATCCGTAACGAGATCTCTCCGGAGTTCAAAAGAGGCGATTTCGACACAGGCGTGGCCAGAGGGGTCGGCGCCATCATGGCCACGGTGCGCGGGGAATACAGCGCGGAGTCCCGCGATATCAGGCGGGGGGAAAGCGGAGCCAGCCCCATCTTCACCTTCCTGCTCTTTGTTCTGGTTGCTTCGGTGTTTCTGGGGGCGATATCCAAGGTGCTGGGAGGAGTCGCAGGGGCGGTCGGCCTGCCCATAGCCGCGGCACTCTCGTTTTCCGGCATATCCCTGATCTTTCTAGGACTTCTGGCCGTGGTCGGTTTCATAGCCGGCATCTTTGCAGCCTTTCTTTTCTCAGCAGGCGGGCGCGGCGGATTCGGGGGGGGCGGACCCTTTATTGGCGGCGGTGGCTTTGGCGGCGGCTCCTTCGGCAGGGGGGGCGGCGGGTTTTCGGGCGGTGGTGGGAGTTTTGGCGGTGGCGGAGCTTCGGGAGGTTGGTGATGGACCTGTCACAGGCGGAATTGGCGACTGATTTTTTCAGCGCGGCCGAAAAGGAGGCGATCCGCAGCTCCGTGGTCGAGGCCGAAATGCGCTCCAGTGGCGAGATCGCTACCATGGTGGTGCATGAAAGCGACCGTTACCGGGAGGCCGAGGAACTGGGTGCGTTGCTTTTGGCGGGCCTGGTAGCTGTGGCTGTGGCCGTAGCCCTGCATCAGATCACCATCTGGACCTATATCCCCCTGGTCTTTTTGCTGTTTTTCCCGGCTCTCTGGCTGTTTCGCCGCTTTCCGCGTCTAAAGCTCTCCTTCTCGGGAGCCAAGCGTCAGGCGGAGGCGGTGAGCGACAGGGCGCTGGTCGCTTTCTACCAGCAGGGGCTATACCGCACCGAGCAGGGTACCGGTATCCTCATCTTCATCTCTCTCTTGGAGCACAAGGTCTGGATCCTTGGCGACCGCGGAATTGACGAGAAGATTCCGCCCGGGTATTGGCAGTCGCTTGCCGACGAACTCGCCCAAGGAATGCGCTCCGGCCAAGCAGCGGCGGCTCTTTGCCGTGTCATCGCGGAATGCGGCGATGAGCTTGCACGCCATTTCCCGCGCAGCCTGGATGATCGCAACGAGCTGCCTGACGATATCCTTACCGATTGACCCTGCGTTCCCGCCCGCTTGCGTGAAAAAAGTTTTGACTTACTTACCCCTTTCCCGGAGAAATATAAGCATGACCGCTGACATAGAAACTCTCACCCCTCCATCCCAAACCCGCCAACCGCTGGGGGAGATATTCGTAAAAAGGGGACTCTTGACCCAGGTCTCCGTGGAGCGCCTGGTGGTCCACGCCAAGAGCAAGAACATACGTCTGGGGGAACTGCTGGAGGTGATCGGGCTGGTCACCCCCGAGGAACTGGCCGAGGCCCTGGCGATTCAGTACCGGTGCAGGAAGATCGCCGGATTTTCCCGGTACGCCTATCCTGACTCCGTGTTGCGCCTCATCCCGCTGGAAACTGCGGTGAAAAACACCATATTCCCGCTGAAAATCGACGACGGCAGGCTCGGTTTGGCAGTGGCCGATCCGACCACCGAAGAGCTGTTCGAGAAGATCTCCGCACAGCACAATCTGAAGCTTATCCTCTATGTCTCTACCCGCTCCGAGATTAACCGGGCCATAGCCCGGCATTATCTGGGGCAGGTGGTAACCGGGCCGGCCGCCAAATCCGTACTCCTTGTGGAAGACGACATGCTGACGCGTGAGATGGTGGCCAAGATACTGGTCAAACAGGGGTACGCGGTTGAGACGGCGGTCGACGGCATGGATGCCTTCAGCAAGATTTTCACCTTGAAACCCAAGCTGGTGATAACCGACAAGGTGATGCCGAAGCTTGGCGGTTACGAATTTCTCTTCGCCATCCGCAATATCCCGGAGTTCCGCTATATGCCGGTCATCCTGATGACTGCCGCGGCCACACCCGACGAGGAAAAGGAGGCGCTGGAGAAAGGCTTCTTCGACTTCGTGCTGAAACCCGTAAAGGAAATAGGGCTGCTGACGCGGGTAAAAAGGGCGTTCGAAAGCAGGGAGGCGCTGTACGGCAAGACCCTGTAGCTTGGCCTCCGCCTTCGGCCGGAGAACATCTGGGTAAATCTCCTGTTTCACCCTGACGGGAGCGGCGTCATCGCCGCTCCCGTCTATGCTTGGAACGGTATCGCCTCAACTCCCCAGGGTCATCAAGGGTCCAGCGCCGCTATTTTAAGCGCGTCGGGCCGCCCTCCGCACCTCCTCCGCACCTCCTCCGGATCCCCGAACACTCTCTTGTCGTCCCCGCACCAGTTGGGCTAATGAATTTCGTTCTCCTGCCGATAAGATCCCAATGAGCGACGATTTCTCATCCTCTCCGGACGATTAACCTAAGCCGAACAGGGGCGAAGCATTAACCGGGGGCGCTGCCTCCAGAGAGACTCCATGAACCATCCGCCTGAAAAATCCATCCCTAATGAGTCAACCAGGGTCCTCATGTTAAGGACCGTAACGGTCGTGCTGCTGGTTAATCTTTTCGTGGTAGCGCTCGGGTTGATATTCCTAGGCCAGAGCAAGGAGAAGTACATCGAGAACGCGCGACTCCAGAGTCAGAACCTGTCGCAGGCGCTGGTGCACAGCCTTGCAGGTATGGTCGACTCCGCCGAGATTGCGCTACTTTGCGTGGTTGACGAAGCGGAGAGGGGGCTTTCCAGGGGCGGCATAGATCCGGATTCCTTTAACGCCATGATCGCCCGGCAGCAGGCGCGCCTTCCCGAGTTGGACGGCATCCGCGTGGTCGATGCCCGGGGCGTTATCCTGTACGGCACAGGCGTCGTCCCGGGGGAAGTCAAAAGCGTAGCCGATCGGGAATATTTCAGGCGGTTGCGCGACGACCCGAAGGCGGGGCTGGTGCTATCAAAGCCGGTCATCAGTCGAACCAGCGGCAAATGGGTGCTCGTCATCGCCAGGCGCGCCAGTTCTCGGGACGGCGGCTTCGCCGGGATCGTTTACTGCGCCATCCAGCTGGAACAGATCCGGAGCATGCTCTCCTCCATCGATGTCGGAGCCCGGGGGCGCATCACCCTGCGCGATATCGAAATGGGCGCCATCGTACGCCACCCCCAGTCCGGGGGTCTCTCGGACGACATCGGACGCAAGCCGGCCTCGTCCGAGATGCTCGAGCGGATGAAGGCGAAGGTGCAAAGCGATACCTTCTACACCCCTGCCAGTTCGGATGGCACGCCGAGGCTTGCTTCCTTTCGCAAGATCTCGCCGTTTCCCCTCTATATCAGCGTCGCCCTTTCGCCGGACGACTACCTGGCCCGCTGGCGGCGCGAACTGGTCGCGATCTCCGTTTTGATCGGGCTGTTTGTCGTGGTAACTCTCGCCTTATCCCGATTGATCTTTCTTAGATGGCGGCGGCAACTGAACGCGGAAGAGGCGCTGCTCGGCATCAAGGATGAACTGGAACTGCGGGTGGTTCAGCGTACGGATGAACTATATCGGGCCAACGAGCAACTGAAAACGGAGCTTGCCGAGCGTGAGCGCGCCGAGGAGAAGCTGTGTCAGGGACGCAACATGCTGGTCCAGATCATCGACACCATACCCCAGTTCGTTTTCTGGAAGGACCGTGACAGCGTTTACCTCGGGTGCAACATGGTTTTCGCCCGGGCCGCGGGTATCGAGCATCCTGAAGATATTGTCGGCAAGACGGACTACGACCTCCCCTGGCTTCCCGAGGAGACGGCGGCTTACCGCAGCGATGACCGGGCCGTCATGGAGAGTAACCGCTCCAAAGCCCACATAATCGAACAGCAGTTGCAGGCAGACGGTGAAAGGTTCTGGGTCGACACCACAAAGGTTCCACTTTGCAACGACAAGGGGGAAGTCTACGGGATACTCGGTGTTTATGAAAACATCACCGAGCGAAAGGCCGTGGAGGACTCAAGAAACAAGGCCCTCGCGTTGATCGAGTCCCTTCTGGCCTCATCGCCTACAGGCATCCTGGTCTATGACGGTGTCAGTGGCGAGTGCGTTATGGCCAATAGGGCGGTAGCCGCCATGGTCGGTGTCACCATAGCGCAACTGCGCACCCAGAACTTCAGGTCCATTGGGGCCTGGCAAGAGGTCGGCATAGACCAGCTCGCAGAAAAGGTCCTTTGCGATGCGCAGACCCGCAACCTTGAGACCGCCTTGCGTTCAAGCTTTGGAGAGCCTGTTGATGCGGATTGTTTCCTCTCCAGGTTCGAGGTGGACGGCCATCCGCATCTCATGTTCATCGCCTTGGATATTTCAGATAAAAAACGCCTTGAGCGGGAGAACAGGCTGATAGAAGCGCAGATGCTGCATGTTCAGAAACTGGAAAGCTTGGGGGTGCTGGCCGGCGGGATCGCGCACGACTTCAACAACATACTGATGGTGGTTCTGGGTAACGCGGATCTCGCGCTGATGCGGCTTCCTGTCGAGTCGCCTGCGCGCGAGAACCTGCTGCAGATAGAAAATGCCGCAACCAGGGCAGCCGATCTGGCCCGTCAGATGCTGGCCTATTCCGGGAAGGGGCGCTTTGTAATAGAAAACCTTGACCTGACCAGGATCGTGCAGGAAATGGCGCAAATGCTGGAGGTATCCATCTCCAAGAAGGTGATGCTGCGCTATGATTTCGCCCCCGATTTGCCGGTCTTAAGCGGCGACGCCACCCAACTGCGACAGGTCATCCTGAACCTGGTGATCAACGCCTCGGAGGCGATCGGCGACGCGAACGGCGTCATCGCCATCAGCACCGGTTGCATGGAGTGCGACAGAAGCTACCTTTCGGAATCCTGGATCGATGACCGGCTCCCGGAAGGGGCATACCTGATTCTGGAGGTTGCCGATACCGGCTGCGGCATAGACCGCGAAATCTTCTCCAAGATCTTCGATCCCTTCTTCACCACCAAGTTCACCGGGCGCGGTCTCGGCATGGCTGCCCTGCTGGGGATCGTGCGCGGGCACAAGGGGGCCGTGAAGATCTACAGCGAAGTAGGGAAGGGGAGCACCTTCAGGTTGCTTTTCCCCTGCCTGCAGGTAGCCGCGGACCAGCAGGAGCAATCCGCTCCCGAGGGGATCTGGCGCGGCAGCGGCACCGTGCTTCTGGCCGACGACGAGGAGGCCATCCGCGGCCTGGGGCAGGAGATGCTGGAGGCTCTGGGTTTCAGCGTGCTGACTGCCTGTGACGGAAGGGATGCCGTTGAGATCTTCAAGCGCAACAGGGAGGAGATCGTCTGCGTGCTGCTCGATCTCACCATGCCGAAGCTGGACGGCGAACAGACCTTCCGTGCCTTGCGCCTCATAAAGCCCGACCTGAAGGTCGTCATGTCGAGCGGTTACAACGAGCAGGAGGTCACCCAGAAGTTCGTCGGCAAGGGGCTTGCCGGCTTCATCCAGAAACCGTACAAGCTGGTCGAGGTGAGTCTGAAGCTGCGGGCGATATTGGAGGGGTCGGGTTGAATTTAAACCAGTCTGGTTGGGCTGCAATGATGGGAGAGTCTGGAGGTGCTAGATGTCATTATCTGATGATGGAGTGAACGCGAAGGAGATATCGGAAGCCCGCTTCCTCGGCAAGCCGGAGGAGATCCTGAGGCTGCGTCAGGTGGCGGTCGCCGAATACGGCGTCATCGACGTCACCGAAATGGAGCACCCCTTGGGAGGCGACGGGGGGAAGCCGGCCCAGGGCGCGGTAATTCATCTCCCCGAGCCAGGCAGAAAACGCGCGGGCGCAGCCATTCGCGGCTTTCGATGCCAGGCGGGCCTGACCCAAAAGCAGTTGGCAGTCCTGACCGGCATATCTCAAAACCACATCTCGGAGATGGAAAACGGCAGATGTGCCATCGGAAAGGAACGCGCCAGCAAGCTCGCGCTGGCATTTAGCTGCGACTACAGGAAGTTCCTCTGAAACGGCGCATGCCTGAGATTCAAGCGGCAAAAAAGCCGGGGCGGATCCAAATCCGCCCCGGCTTTTTCATGAACGTTCCGGCAACTACTTGCCCCCCGCCACCATCAGCTCGCTTACCAGCTTGGTGAAACGAAGCGGGTCCTTGATCGGCGTCCCCTCGGTAAGAAGCGCCTGATCGAAGAGCAGCTCGCAGTAATCCGCAAGCCTCGCGTTCTCCTTGTCCTTCTCGAACATCGCCGTCATCACCTGCATGATCGGGTGGTCCGGGTTCAATTCAAGAATACGCTTGGCCTCGGGAACCTCCTGGTTCATCGACTTGAGGATCTTCTCCATGTTGGCGTTGAGGCCCATTTCGTCGGCCACCAGGCAGCAGGCGCTCTCGGTAAGACGCGATGATAGCCGCACTTCCTTCACCTTCTCCTTGAGGGTTTCCTCGATGTAGGAGATGACGCCGCCGTACTCCTTCTTGGCCTCTTCCTTCTTGGCCTCCTGGGCCTGCTTCTCTTCCTCGCTGTCGAGTTCAAGGTCGCCCCTGTCGATGGCCTTGAGGTGTTTTTCCTTGTACTCGTTAACCGACTGCACCACCCACTCGTCAACCGGGTCGGTCATGTACAGTACCTCGTACTCCTTCTTGCGGAACACCTCCATGTAGGGGGAGTTCTCCACCGCCGCGCGCGACATGCCGGTGATGTAGAAGATTTCCTTCTGGGTCTCGGGCATACGCTCGACGTACTCCTTGAGGGAGACGAACTTGCCGTTCTCGGTCTTGGAGCTCTCGAAAAGGAGCAGGTCCTGGATCTTTTCCTTGTTGGCGTGGTCGAAGTGGATCCCTTCCTTCAGCACAGGGCCGAACTCGGCGTAGAACTTCAGGTAGTCCTCGGGCGCCTTCTCCTTCATCTCGGCCAGCGTCGAGAGGATCTTGCCTACCAGGCTCTTCTGAATCCTCTTGATCTGCACGTCCTCCTGCAGGATTTCGCGCGACACGTTGAGCGGCAGGTCGCTCGAGTCGACCACCCCCTTGATGAAACGGAGGTAGTCCGGGAGCAGCGCCTCGCAGTTGTCCGTGATGTAGACCCGCTTCACGTAGAGATGCACGCCCTTCTTGTGATCCCGCATGAAGAGATCGAACGGCTTATGGGACGGGATGTAGACGATCGCCTTGAACTCGCTGACCCCTTCCGCCGAGTAGTGGATGGTGCTGAGCGGCTTGTCGTAGTCGTGCGAGATGTGCTTGTAGAATTCCTGGTACTCCTCCTCGGTAATCTCGCTTTTGGACCTGGTCCAGATCGCCTTCATCGAGTTGAGGATCTCTTCGGTGGTCTTGTCGATGTTGCCGCCGCCCTCGATCACCTTGCCGTCCGCGTCCTTCACGGGCTCGCTTCGGGTCACGTCCATGACCACCGGATACTGCACGTAGTCCGAGTATTTCTTGACGATGGAGCGGATCTTCCACTCGTCCAGGTACTCCTTGGTCTCGTCCTTGAAGTGCAGCACGATCTCGGTGCCGCGCGTCTCTTTCTCGCACTCCTCGATGGTGTAGCTGCCGTCGCCGGTCGATTCCCAGCGGCAGCCGAATTCCTTCCCGCCTGCCTTTCTCGTGGTGAGCACGACCCTGTCCGCCACCATGAAAGAGGCGTAGAAGCCGACGCCGAACTGGCCGATCAGCTCCGGATTGTCGGCCAGGTTTTGCTCCTTGAGGCTAGCCACGAAGTTCTTGGTACCGGATTTGGCGATGGTGCCGATATTGTCGGCCACCTCGTCCATGCTCATCCCGATGCCGTTGTCGGATATGGCGAGGGTGCCGGCTTCCTTGTCCGCGTGGATTTTGATCTTCCAGTCGGTATTCCCCTCCAGCAGTTCCATATTGGAGTGCGACTCGAACTTTATCTTGTCAATGGCGTCAGATGCGTTTGAGATCAGCTCCCGGAGGAATATTTCCTTGTTGGAGTAGAGGGAGTGGATCACCAAGTCCAAAAGCTGCTGGACCTCGGTCTCGAACTTCTTGACGGTTTTTGCCATGTTGTAGTGGTCTCCTTTAAGTGCTTGTTGTTAATGCACGAGCAACATAATCACTCCCCTTCCGGATTTCAAGGGTGAAAGTGAGAAAAAGGGCGAAAGCCAACCACAGGGGCCGCGGAAGGGGTTGAGGACCTCCTTGGTCGAGCTCTTGATTTGGCAGGGGAGGGGAGTTGACACCTTTTCTTCATTATGTTAATAAAGTTGGGCTTAACTTCCTGCCCTGCAAGGGGTATAGCCCTCATTAGCCTCAATACCTTGGCAATTCAAGGAGCCCCATGTACCACCCAAACTACGCCTCATTCCAAACCCTGTCCGCCAAAGGCAACCTGATCCCGGTCTACAGGGAGATCCTGGCCGACTTGGACACGCCGGTAGGCGCCTTCAAGAAAATCGACGATGGCCGCTACGGCTTCCTGCTGGAGAGCATAGAGGGGGGCGAGAAGTGGGGGCGCTACACCTTCCTGGGGTCTTCCCCCGCGGTGGTGATCCGCGGCAGGGACAACTGGGTGGAGATCGTCGAGGAGGGTGAGGTAAGGCGGGTCGAGGTCGCCGATCCGCTGAACTACATCCGCGACTTCATGGCGCGCTATCAGCCGGTAGAGGTCCCGGGCATCCCGCGCTTTTTCGGCGGAGCCGTGGGGTACCTCGGATACGACGCGGTACGGCATTTCGAGACGCTTCCGGACAAGAATCCCTGCGACATCGACGCCTATGACGCCTATTTCATCATCACCGACACCATCCTCATCTTCGACAGCCTGAGCCAGAAGATCAAGGTGGTGTCCAATGCCCATCTGGACGGCTCAACAACCTCCGAGGCCGCCTACGCCGAGGCAATAGGCAAGATCGAAGGGTTGATCGCGCGCCTAAAGGCTCCGCTTCCCGCCACGCCGAAAGTGCCGGCCGCGAAAAAGGTTGAGCTCGCCTCCAACGTGAAGCGCGAGGAGTTCGAAGGGTGGGTGACTCGCGCGAAGGAGTATGTCAGAAGCGGCGACATCATCCAGGTGGTTTTGTCCCAGCGCTTTTCCGGAGAGCTGACGGTCGATCCTTTCGACATCTACCGCGCGCTACGGACCCTGAACCCGTCTCCCTACATGTTCTTCCTGCGCCTGGACGAGACCGTGGTGGTCGGCGCCTCGCCGGAAGTGATGGTGCGAAAGGAAGGGGACCTGGTGGAACTGCGTCCCATCGCCGGTACCCGTCCGCGCGGAACTAATCCCGCCGAGGACGACGATCTGGCGCAGGAGCTTCTTGCTGACCCGAAAGAGCGTGCCGAGCACGTCATGCTGGTCGACCTGGGGAGAAACGACCTGGGGCGTGTCTGCAAGACCGGCAGCGTCAAGGTTTCGGAATTGATGGTCGTCGAGCGCTACTCGCACGTCATGCACATCGTCTCCAACGTTCAGGGTGAACTCTCCGCCGGGCAGGATGCCTTCGACGTGGTGCGGGCGACCTTTCCGGCGGGAACGCTTTCCGGAGCCCCCAAGGTGAGGGCGATGGAGATCATAGACGAGCTTGAGGGAGTCAGACGCGAGGTGTACGGAGGCGCGGTAGGCTATTTCTCCTTCTCCGGCAACATGGACATGGCCATCGCCATCAGAACGCTCGTCGTCAAGGACGGCAGGGTGCATCTGCAGGCTGGCGCCGGAATCGTCGCCGATTCCGATCCCGCCGCGGAATACGTCGAAACTGTAAACAAGGCGAAGGCCGTGGTGAAGGCGATCGAGATGGCTGAACATGGTTTGGATTAATTCCGACATGGCGGCAGCGCTCGTCCATCGGTCCCCCGGGGTTCGCCGGCGGACGAGCGCTTCGTGAAGAACTGAAAAGGGGAAGTCATGGCCAACGTCTCAGCATGCCGTTTCGTTTGCGTTTTCATCGCCGTCCTGGCCATCTGCGGGGTCGGCCGGGCCCTTGCAGCAAATTGGTTTCTACCTCGGCCTTTCGAACCGTGACGCTGAAAATCAGGCGAAGTCCCGCGCGTTGATTATGACGCCGCTTCGCGTCCCGGCGATGCTTGCCCGATACGCCTGGGCCACCTGCTGCGCAGGCATGCCGCTTGAACTGTCCATCTCCAACGCCTCCAGCGTTTCCTTGATCCAGGGAGGACTTACCGCATTGATCCTGATGCCGCGTGGCAACTCCAGCGCCGCTGCGCGGACAAAACCCTCCACCCCTGCATTCACCATGCTGATCGACGAGCTTCCCGGCATCGGCTGCTGGCTCAGGACGCCGCTGGTCAGGGTGAACGAGCCGTTGTCTTTGATGTAGTTCATCCCGACCCGAACCAGGTTGACCTGCCCCATCAGCTTGCCGGATAGCCCCAATAGAAAATCCTCGTCGCTCAATTCCGACAGATGCCCGAACCTGGCGACCCCGGCGGCGCATGCCAGCGCGTCGAAGGGGCCCGCCTCCCGGAACAGCTGCTCTATGGACTCTTTCCGGGACATGTCGACTCGATAATCGCCGCTTCTGAAGGCGACTTTGACCACCTCATGCTCCAAGGCAAGCAGCTTCGCCACGGATTTCCCTATGGTCCCGGTTGCTCCGACCACCATGACTCTCATATGACGTACCTCCTTTATTGGCGCGGCTACGGCTTAGGATCGCCCTCCGTCATTTAGCTGATATCCCTGCTACAGATCCAGATACAGGGTGAAGTATATCTGATTTTCCCCTCCGCTGTGGAAGCCGTGGGCGAAACCCACGGCAGGGGTTACCTTCGCCCAATAGCCTAGAGTCACATCGAATCGCGCCTCGAAACCGGCGCCCACCCTCACGTTGTCGCCGCGGAAGGCATTCTGGTCGTCCCAGACCTGTGCCGCGTCCACGAACAGCGCGCCGTGCACCTTTTCCGCGAAAGCCGGCAAGGTGCCGATGCCGCGCAGCGGGTAGAAGAGGGGTGCCCGATACTCCAGCGTTCCTGTCGCCACGTATTTGCCGGTCACGGAGCGTGAAGGATAGCCCCGCAGCGGATACCGGTTCAGTTCAGAAGGTACTCCCCCCACCTGGAAGGCCTGCTGTCCGAACTGGAGATCCCCGTCGGCCAGGGCGCCGGAAAGACGCAGGTAGAGCACGTGGTGCTCAAGCGCCTTGGAGGGGAGCTGCAGGTACTCATGATACGATGCGCTGTACTCCGAGAGGTCCTGGTCGCTTCCTATCTCCCGCGCGTAGTACCGGTACAGGAATGAGATGTTGCGTCCTTCCTCCAAGCTTACCGAATAGGGATATTTGAGCGCGTTGTCGAAGCTGATTCCTGCGAAGACGTTGTCTCGTCTTCCCTGGAAAACCCGCACGCCGTTGAACCTGCCGTTATTGTCCAGGGTGCTGAGTGCCTTTTGATCCAGCAGTTGATACCCGGCGCGGATGCGATAGCGGGATTCCAGGAAATTGATCGGCACGGAAGCCTGAAGGGTGAGTCCCCGGTTCAACTCGTAGTAGTCCCCCCTCCGATACAGGTTCCCGTAAAGGAAAGGCTCTGCATGCGCCCTGAGCGACAGGGTAGGGTAGAAGTAATCGTTTTCATAGATGAAGGTGTAATAGCCGCGTCCCCTTGTCTCCCCGTAGGCTGCGCTCAGCGCGTACGAGTTGTAACCAAGGACATCGGCGCCGGCGGTAAAGGCCCCCAGCACCGCTTTATCCGTGCCGTCGCCGGAGATTCTCGGCAGCCAGAAACGAGGCAGGATGGTCCCCAGGGGACTGTAGCCGGATGCCGCGCCCGGTGCCACGCCCACCCCGGACGACCCCTCGGAATCCGAGGAAATCTCGTCGATGGCAGCGCCGGCGCCGGCATGGGGGTCGGCGGCTTCACCTGCCGACGTGGCTTTCCCGGCGGGATACCTCCCCTCGACCTGGCCGCCGGCAGCATGATCGGCGCCGGCTCCTAGCGCTCTATCCAGCGTCAGCCGCGCGATTTGAAAGCCGCGCGAGGTGTAACTGGAGATGACGACGGATAGACCGTCGGGTGACGGATCTGGTTGCAGCCCCCCCCCCAGCAGGTGGCTCACCTGATACCCTTTTCGCTCCTGCAGGTGATAGGTAAAGAGGTTGAAGACCCCTGTTTGGTCGGAAATATAATAGACGCTGGAGCCGTCAGGGGACCAGACCGGAAAGGCGAGGGTGTGTCTCGCGCTGAAAAGCTCCAGATCGCTTCCGCCTTGGGTATCGTGCAGACGGATCGCGCTCACCCCTTTGTTGTCCGTCACAGCGTAGCAGATCGTCTTGCCGTCGGGCGACCAGCGCGGCGAGGAGACCCGCTGCAAGGAGTAATCGGTGACGACCCGGGGAGGGGCCTCATCGGCCAGATCGCGCAAGCCGAAGAGCGCCAGGTTTTGGCTCCCTCGCGAACTGACCACGGCGGCAAATTGCTTGCCATCGGGTGCGATCTGCACCTCTCCCAGGCGCTGTCCGCGGGTAAGGCGGGTGGTTTTGCCCCGTGCCAGGTCGTGGACGTAGAGATCCTGGTAGACGTTGAAACCGTCGTTGATCTCCGCCTGGGTGAAGTAGATGCTCCCGCCGTCAGGAGACCAACTGATGCTGCCGTCCGAGTAGCGGCGTCTGAACTGAGCCAGGACCTTCTTCCCGCTTGAATCCGTCACCACCGTCGTCGCATGGTCGTGAGGATCGCGCCTCGTGAAGGCGATGCGGCTGCCGTCCGGAGAATGCTTCGGATTGGCAAGGTTCTCCCCCTGATCAGAGATCAGGCCAAGCGGCGTGAAGGGCGTCTCGGATAGCGACTCTATGCGCGCCGACTGTTCCTTTTTCACCGCCTCGATCATGTCGGCGTACAGGTCCCGATAGCTCTTGCCGTTGAAGAGCTCTTGCGGCGGGCCGCTTATCAGGTAGGGGAAACGACCCGAGTGGGCGATGCCGAGCTTCCCGGCGGCATCCATGCCGTAGCTCTCGGCGATATGTCTCTGCAGCCTGTAGCCGTACATGTAGGGGAGGCTCCCGGCCGGCCAGTAAGGGACGTCGCCGTTGATCTGGTCCACGAAGGGGAGGTTGTCCTCCGCGACCGCGGCGCGAAAGACCATGTCGTAGTAGCTCCCTTGGCCGCGCCCCTGTCCCGTGTGCTTGGTTTCCGCCCAGGTAGCCATCCCCTCGTGCCACCAGCGCGGCATGAAGGTGTTTGGCGGGGCGGTAACCAGGAAAAGCAGTCCCGATATAGGGTCTGTCCAGGGGAGAGGCTTTCCGAAGATGGCCCGGGTCACCTTCCAGTAGCCGCGCGCCGGGTCGGAGGTGAGTATGTGGGCGTACTCGTGCGTGAACAGGACCTTGAGCCAGTCATCGTACTCGCCCAGCGTGGAGGTCAGGGCCGGCGGGACCACCTGGAGATAGATCGTGTTGTAGGGGATGGTGACGGCGCGGCCGTTGGTGAAATCGCTGTCGTCGATCAGCACCACCTGGGTTTTCTCCCTAGGCTCCCAGAGGAATTCCCTGACCAGGGCGTCGTGCACCTGTTCCGCCATGGGACCGATCTTCGCCGCGGCCGCCTCCAATCCCTGGTGGTAATGAATGGAGAAGTTCGCGGTCTCCAGCGTGGAATAGTCGAACGAGGTATCGAACCTTGCGGCATGGGATACTGAAGCGAGGCACAAAAGCAGTATGACGGCCAGAAATGAGGATCTCATGTGTTCCTTTCGCTGTGTAAGAATATGTGGAACCTTTAACCTGAATGGCTCCCTGCCACCGCGGCATCGGCCTTGAACTGTTCGGGTTGTTACCCGGTGCTCCGGATTCTCAAAAATCCCCCGCCAACTCGCGTCCCTTTGGATAGTCGATGACGATGTCGTAAGAGATCTTCTTCTTTTCCCCGGAAGCCAGCTCTATCTTCCATACGATGGTTCCGTCCTCCCTGGTTTCACCCGGCCTTGGGGTCGGGTTTTCCAGGTTCACCCTGATCTCCGCGTTACCCGGCAGAGGCAGCTGATCCAAAAGCGAGACGGCGAGCGCCCTGTTCTTGAAATTCTCAAGCTCGACGGTGACGTTGTAGCTCACGCTGTTGCCGCCGAGAAGTCCCGCTTTTTTACGTACCTTGACCAGGTCGCGCTTGACCTTTATCTGGTCGTCGGCCCCGAAGTAAAGGTCGAACTCTTCGCCGGAACTCACTGTCTTCAAATGACTTTTCCCGGCATAGACCTCGTCGTTGAAGATGTTCACCTCTCCCGCAAGAAGCGGATAGGGCGTCTTGTTGGTCACCACCGACTTGAGGTAGACGCGCTGCGAAAGCTTCGGGACGGTAACGTACTCGGCGGTCACCGGCACCTTTTCGACCGCGATGATGCTGCCGGAGCGCGTGCCGTCCGCAGGGATATCGACCGGCTGTGCCACGTGAAAGAGCACGGAGGTCTGCCCCTGCGCCACCTCCGAGGTAATGGGAAAGGCTTGCTCCATCTGGTCCGCAGGCAATTCCATCCTGCCAAGGCTCTCCATGGCGCCGCCCGTCATGGGCGCCGGCGCCGGGGCATCTTTGCGGGCGCGGGACGCGTAGGGTAGGGGGCGGGGAGGCTCGTAGAGGGAGATGTGCCAGGGGACAAGCTCAGGTGCGCCGCCGCCCGCCTCGGGGGTCGCCGTGGAGAGCGAGAGCTTCACCGCGCTCCAGTCCTCGCCGGTTTTCTGCCGCACCTGGGCCCGGTACGCCAGTTCGGCCTCCTTGCCCTGGGCGGCGAGCCGGACGTCGTAGGCAGGCTCCCAGCTCGCCTGGCCAACCAGGTAGGAGAGGTCGAGATCGAACTTCATGTCCCGGTCGGCCTCTATCGCCACCAGCACGGAACGCACCTCCTTGAGCCGGTCGCCCCTGTTTTGTTCCAGTTCCTTTTTCAGCGCGGCCATCCGCTCCGTGAGCGGCTTTTTCGCGGCATCGGCATCGTACAGCTGCTCCTCGACCTTTCCGACGCCCTCGCCCACGAACTTGACTGCTTCCCCCAACTCGGCTGTAGTCGGTTTCCCGAGTGACAGCTCCTTGGAGATGCGCTCCCCCCAGCCGACCCGGATCGAGTCGATGAAGGCCCTTTGGGAGATCAGCGCCTTTCGTCGCGCCTCTATGCTTTCCACCTTGCGGCTCAGCGCGGCGATCTCCTCCTCCAGTTCGCGCACCCGCTTTTCCTGGGCCCGTTCCAGGAAGACGCTTTTCACCGTGATTCCAGCGATGCGCGCCCTGCCGGTTCCCTTCCCCACGGCCCGCAGTGAATCCTCGGCGACAAGCCGCGGCAGGTTCTCAAAGGCGACCAGGTTCGCTCCGGACTTAAGGGAGAGCGAGGCGCTGCGCGTTATCTGCGCGCGATCGGAGAAGACCGTGACGGCATCTTTTCTGGATTTGGCTGAAAGCGAAGTAGCCGCCTGGGCCGGCAGCGTTGAAGGAGTGAAGAGCAGCAAAAGAAAACAGATCGGAGCCATGCAAGCTTTCATGTAAACCTCGACGACAATCGGTTGAAAAAAGACCGATGAACCTTACCGGAAACGGTCGGTCAAAAGAGGGGCTGTCGCCCGGCGTTTCGGGCCGTGAATTCACGATTTTTTCCTGGCAAGGTAGCTGTAATACTTGAGCTTGATGTTTTCCCAGATCACCAGGCGCTCCTCCACCATGGTCATGACGCGCACCTCTCCGTCCTGGGAAACAACGAAGCCTATGCTTCCCGGATTCTGGGCGCAGTACCTCATCATTGATCTGTGCCTGGTGCCGAAATGTTTGTAAGTCGCGGGGCGCAGCTTGGCGGGAGTAGCCATCCTGTCACTGGCGATGAACAGGTTGTCGGGTTCCTGCCAGTTTTTTATCTCAACGCCATAGCCGCGTACCGAAAGGTTGGGGTCCATGACGACCAGTCCGTCCACCCTGGTCAGGAGAGCTATAAACCAGATGACACCGTCGATCTCGTTCTTGTTGGCACGAAGTTCCTTTTCCAGCCGTCTCAATTGGAAGTACTGGTTGGAGGGAATCTCCTTCGGCTTGCTTTCGTTCAGACCCAGGAGGTGCTGCTCCAGGTAATCGGTCTTTATCTTGGTTATGGCGTTTGCTTCCAGCGAGGCGGGCAGCCTGTCGTAATCGATCCCGTATTTGACGTTCAGGGCGGACGCGCTGATCTCGGAAGTGATCAGGATCGCGCCCCCTTTTTTGATCTTCTGAACCCTGAGCAGAATCCTGCACAGCACGGAGAGCCACTGCTGGGTGTGAAATTCGTCCCTGTGGCCTTCAGACTGGTAGATGTCGTCCGGAATGTTGCTGCGCACCGCCTGCAGATACCTCTCGATGCCTGAGCTCAGAAGGTCGCGGATCGGGCTCTGGCGGAACAGGTCCAAAGAGTAGCGGATCAGCTCGTTGACCCTCAGTTCGGCGACCTTCTCGTAGCGCATGTACACCACGATGATGCCGATCCCCTCGACGCTTGCCTGGAAGATTCCGGGCCTCTCCGTCTCGATTTGGTCGCTCCTGTTCAGGAACTTGTGGAACCGGTTCTGCTGATCCACCAACCCCCAGATGAAGAGCGTGTCGCTCTTGTCAGGCCAGATCACGAAGGATGAGGTACGCAGATCGGACGATTTGGCTATCTTCACCACGTTGGATACCGAAAAGGGGATCGGCTCGGAAAACGGCACGTAGCGCCAGCGATCCTTGGCCGGATTGCGAGGCGGCTTTGGGTCGGGTTGTGCCGGGTCAAGAAACACCACATGGAAGATGACCGGCTCGGCTTCCTCCGTGCGCAGGCTGGCATAGTACATGGTCTCCAGCAGGTCGACGACGAGCTCTTCGTCAGGCGGCGCGGCGTGGCGTCTTCTAAGCTCCGCGCAAACCGATTCGGCAAGGTTTCGAGGCGTCTTGTTTTTTGTTGTCATGGCTCGTAACCGCCGGCCCGGGGCCGTGTATGCTCTCCAGGCGACGCTTGACGCCGTCGAAGAGTCCTGATGTCGGGATGGAAAAAGTGCCGACGTAGTCGCCTGACTGGCAGGCGGAGACCAGGCATCCAATGTGATGCGCGGCTGTAGCCGGCTATTCGGGATACTGGGCGAATTCCAGTAGAATCCCGTCCGGGCCGTGGAAATAAATCAGCTTCTTGCCGGTTTTTTCCCAGGTCTGGATGGTGCCGATGAATTCTACACCCTTTGCGCGCAACCTCCGCACCTCGGCTTCGATGTCGCTCACGGCAAAGGCGAGATGGCGCAAGCCGATCCGGTTGGCTATACCTGCGCCGTCATCGCCGGACGCGCCGGATTGGAACTTCAAAAGCTCAACGGAAAGATTGGAACCTTGATGATGCAAGGCCACGAAGCTGCCACCCGAACAGCCGATCCCTGTCAGCTTTTCCAGGAAGCGGGTATCCAACTCGGAACTGATTCCTTCGGTGAATCCCAAAAGGAAAAAGAACTCCTTCGCCTTGTCGAGATCACTCACGACGATATTGATGTGGTCAATGCGAGATATCATAAGTCCTTTCTGAAATTGTGAGGTAGGCCATGCGGAGTTATTGGTGAGGATATCAATCTTTGCGGATTACGCAATGACTGAATCAAGGCATCGGCCGATTAGGACGCAGATGTCAGGAGCCGGTAAACTTGAAACCAAGAGCTATGATTATCTCGTTACGCTCTATCGTCACTTGAGCGAATGACAACAAGGCACTCGATTTAGACGGATTGAAGGCAGCCTGTCTTACGTGGAGCTGGACGACATGGAATCTTTTCTTGAACTTCCCCATGCCCGGGCTCTCGCAGGGTTTGCACTTGTCTTGGAATCCTGTAATCTTTACGCTTGCATCGCAGTGTGACCCTCGGACGAAACCGGGAGAGGCAATTACTGCCGCGGCTTATCGGGCTCCAGATGATCAATCGGTGAGAAAGGAGACAAGAAATGGAAGATATAAAAAAACCGAAGGAGCAAGCAGAAGAGAAAGAAGCCGATGTATATAAGTGCGGTGCCTGTAGACAGACCTATGTAGTGACTGAGGCACGCAAAAAGATGTTTGCATGCTGCGGTCAACGTCTGACGCCAATGGAAGTGGTGACAAAAAGCGATCCCACGCCGTTTGGACCGTAGCGGCCGTCGACTCGGGGGATCTGGGGGTTGATTGGAGCGCTTGCCATGGTGCATGCGGATTGAAGGCAGCAAGGTGACAGCAAATCAGTCAAGCTCGCAGGAAAACGTGCAGGAACCTTTCAATCTGCATCAGCCACTAAAAAGGCCGGATACCTCGCAAAGTGTCCGGTCTTCTTTCGTATGGTTCGCAAGAAGGCTTCAGCAGCTGTTTCAGTTGGCTATGAAGGGTTTGCAGCATGTACGGTTTCTGCAGGAACCCGGCGAGTCCAGCCCCCACAAAACGCCCGACTGCTTCCTCCTCACCGTAACCGCTGGAAAGGAGCACCTTGACGCCTGGATCGATGTCCCTCAGTGCCTGAAATGTCGCCACGCCGTCCATGGTGGGCATGGTGAGATCGAGTACGACGCATACTATCTCGGCGGCATATTCCCGGTACGCTTCCAGCCCGTCTATCCCGTTGGCTGCGGTGAGAACGGTGAATCCCAGGTGCTCCAGCATGATTTTACACAGATCCCGAATGACCTCATCGTCATCGATCACGAGGATCATTCCCGATAGCGATGAACTCACCGGTTCATGGGCGACGCAGGCCGGCTCGGAAAGGAC
>Ga0209317_1000349_pt1 | contig 56886 bp, 50 predicted proteins | sample RifGroB2_FD_183994 | JGI IMG/M metagenome (GOLD analysis project Ga0209317, IMG submission 183994) | Soil microbial communities from Rifle, Colorado, USA - Groundwater B2 (SPAdes) (version 2) | ecosystem: Environmental > Terrestrial > Soil > Unclassified | place: Rifle, Colorado | collected...
CCGAACACGGAAGTTAAGCCTCTCTGGGCCGATGGTACTGCATGGGTAACTGTGTGGGAGAGTAGGTCGCCGCAGGGAATTTAATAGAAAAGCCCCACCAGGGAAACCCGGTGGGGCTTTTTGCTTTTGTCGCACTCACTCTGCTAGGCAGTCGGAAGGTGTATCAGCGAACAACTGCGACACTTTCCGTAGCGCGCCGGCAGGTAGAGCAGATTGACCGTCAGGCATTTTCTGCATTCCCAGAAGGTGTACCCGGTAACGTCGCGACCTGCGTCCTCACTGAACAGCCACGCATAGTATGATTCCCAGTCGTACTCCGGCTTCTGATTTGCCCTCTCTATCAGCCTTTCCAGTAGCATGATTCCTCTCCTTCATCATAAATCCATATCCAATTCAGTGATTGAGACATCACGTGGGTTAAACGTGGTGTGAGGGAAACGGACCATGCAACCGTCCACATTGATGCATATTACTTCAGATTAGAGATAAGTCACTATAAAATTATGCCTTGCTGTACTTTGTCAGGGAGCGATCCTGAGATCCCTGTCTTGATCCAGGAACCTGATCGGACCGACAACCGGATCTGAAAAAACAATTTGAATTGGTGATGCTACTGCAAGTTCACGAAATCCTGGCGTCTTATGCCAATTGGTCCGATGCATGGGGTGGGTGCTGTCAGTTGATTTTCCGCCGAAATGTTGTATCTCCCTTACTGTTAAAGCAACAGAAGGAGGATCCCGAGTAGACAACACGGTAAGAAGATGGCCGAAACAGTTTCAGCGTATCCCGGATTTAGCAGGGCGGTCCCGGCGACGCCGGTTGCGACAACGCGGTTTATCCGGAGGAGGTCACATGAAGTCGATCCGCAAGATCAGCAAGGTCTGGAACAGCAAGCCGACTATCGAGGGGGCGGGGGTGCATCTGAAGCGGGCTTTCGGCTATTACCAGGTGCCGGTCTTCGACCCCTTTCTGCTGTTCGACGATTTTCATTCGTCGAATCCGGCCCACTACCTGAAGGGTTTCCCCTGGCACCCGCACCGGGGCATCGAGACCATCACCTACGTCCTGAACGGCAGGGTTGAGCACGGCGACAGCATGGGGAACAAGGGGGTCATCGAATCTGGCGATGTTCAGTGGATGACGGCCGGCAGCGGCATCATCCATCAGGAGATGCCGCTGGGCGACGACGCCGGCCTGATGTGGGGGTTCCAGCTCTGGGCCAACCTCCCGGCCTCCCACAAGATGATGGAGCCCCGCTATCGCGGCATCGTCGCCGCGGAGATCCCCGAGGCTAACCTGAACGGAGCACGGGTCAGGGTCATCTGCGGTCAGGCTGGCGGTGTGCTGGGACCGGTGCGGGACGTGGTCGTCGACCCGGAATATCTCGACGTGACAGTCCCGCCGGAGTCAACCTTTACCCATGCGATCAAGCGGGGCTATACGGCTCTTGCCTATGTCATCGAGGGAGAAGGTTACTTCGACCCGGAACGCAACGCCTACTCACACGAAGTGGTGGGGAAAAACTACTTCGACTTCCAGCGCAAGTGCAGTTGCAGCGCCGAGAATCTCATACTTTTCGAAGACGGCGACGCGGTGGCGGTAACCACGCAGGCCAAGCCGGTAAGGTTCCTCTTGGTATCGGGAAAGCCGATCGGAGAACCGGTCGCCTGGTACGGGCCGATCGTTATGAACAGCCAGGAAGAGCTGAGAGTTGCTTTCGAGGAGTACGAGAAGGGAACCTTCATCAAGAAAGGATAGGACGCGTCCACCGACCCCAATCTGCTTCCATGCCCTAAACGGGGGGGGCGGATCCTGTAGGGGCTCCTCGCGGGAGCCCAGTCCGGTTGAGCAGAAAGGACGCCCCCGGAAGATGACCGGAGGCGTCCTTTTGTCTGTCAGGCTTGCCTGGATCAGTTGTTGCCGCTCCCCTGGGCTTTCAGGCTTTCATTGGGGCTCAGTTCCAATTGGACGCGGCGGTTCAGGGCGCGGTTGGCTTCGGTGTCGTTGGGCACTACGGGGCGGCTCGAACCATAACCGACCGCACTCAGCTTGGCGCCGGAAACGCCCTGCGAGATCAGGAAATCGCGCACCCGGTTGGCCCGCCGCTGGCTCAGAGGCTGGTTGATGGCGTCCGAGCCGCTGGAGTCGGTGTGGCCTTGGATGATGATGTTGGTCTGTGAATCTCTGAGGGTGACCGCGGCCTTGCTCAGCGATTCCTGGGCCGACGGTTTCAGGGCATCCTTGCCGAGGTCGAACAGGATACCCGACGGCAGCGCCACGTAGACCTTGTCGCCGTCGCGCACCACTTCGGCTTCGGGCATGCTCTTCTTCAGGGCCGAGGCCTGGCGGTCCATGTAGTTGCCGACGGCACCCCCAACAACTGCGCCGGTGAGACCGCCGATGGCGGCATTGCGACCCCGGTGAGATTTCCCGCCGATCAGGGCGCCGGCCCCGGCACCGAGCGCCGCTCCGCCCAGCGCGCCCAGCCCGGTTTTCTGATACTCGTAGCTTCCGTCGGGGTTGGTGGCGCAACCACTCGCCAGCAGCGCGACCATAGACGCTCCCATGATGACCTTCATGAACCATTGTGCTTTCATGTTTGCTCTCCTTGTCCGGTGTGATTGTTGTCTATAATAACATCATCTTCATTGCGCTGTCCAAATCGACTGCGTTCTAATCAAACGGTTCCCTCCAATTCGGCAACTGTCGTTACTCTCAGCTTCGCATGACGAATCTCTCCATGATGGCTATGGTCTCTTCAGGCTTTTCTTCCTGAGGGTTGTGGCCGCAATCCTCAATTACCTCCAGCCGGGATCCGGGGATGGCGGCATGCAGCCGTTGGCCCTGGGAGAGCGGCACGATGTTGTCATGCCTCCCCCAGAGCAGAAGCACGGGGAGGCTGAGGTCGCCGTAGCGTGCCGAGATCTCTTCCTGGTCAGGCGGGATCAGGCTGCGACAGGTCGCCACCAGCGCCCGCTTCGCCTCCTTGTCCCGGTAACACGGCGCGTACCGGGCAATATGCTCCCGGTCGATCAGGCGCGGGTCGTGATAGGCCATCCGAAGCCCCATCTTCACCCACGCGTCGGGAGCGTAGAGCGCGATGAACAGCCGGGCAGCCAGGGGGTGCCGGAAAATCTCGGCAATCAGGGGCAGGCGCTGGAGGTACCCTGGCCCCCCGATGATGATCATCGAGGCGAGGATGTCCCGATGCCCACGCAGCAGGGCCTCGACGGCGCAAAGCAGGACGACGGCCCCCCCGAGAGAATGCCCCACCACCGTCACCCCGGACAGGGACTCCCGTTCCAGAAATCGAATCAGTCTTTGGCTGTGAGCCCTGATCGAGTAGTCGGCGAGCTTCGGCTTGGAAGACGCGCCGGAACCTAGGAGGTCGATGAGATAGACGGTGTACCGGTCGGAAGGGATGAGCGGGACCAGGTCCGTCCATGTCTGTGAGCGGGCCGCGAGGCCGTGTACCAGGACCAGGCGTTTTCGCCCGCTGCCATAGACGCGGTAGCGCAGTGTTTCTGTATCAGAGAGGGTACATTCTTGAAGTGGTGATCTATCCATAGAGAGAGTTTAACAGAAAGAACGGCAAGGTCATGGGGGGGCAACGGGTATTGGGAAATATGTTAAGCTAAAGCGGTCGTTGCTGCGGAGAGTGAAGTGACCGGTGAGAGGTTGGCGACATGGGCAAAGAGATAGAACGCAAGTTCCTGGTAAACGGCAATGAGTGGCGCGACGGGGTTAGCCCGGTCCATACCTGTCAGGGCTATCTTGTGATTGACAGCGACCGCACCATTCGCGTTCGCCTGCAAGAAGAACGTGCCTTCTTGACGATAAAGGGGAAAACAGAGGGTATCAGCCGATCGGAGTATGAGTATGAAATTCCTGCCGCGGATGCCAGAGAGTTATTGGACGGTCTCTGTCTGCAGCCGTACATAGAGAAGAACCGCTACGAGATTTTCCATGCGGGCCTTAAATGGGAGGTCGATGAGTTCTTGAAGGATAATTATGGGTTGGTTGTTGCCGAGGTTGAACTCGAATCGGAAGAGCAGCAGGTGGACCTGCCCCCCTGGGTAGGCGAGGAGGTTTCCCGTGACCCGAGGTACGGCAATGCCAACCTGGTCAGCAATCCTTATGCGAAATGGGGCAGGAAGTCACGGTGAATTCAGCCGTTCCTCCCCCTCTGGGGCAGGGCGCTTTTAATCCTACTGGTAGTTCCACGCGCGCCACAGGCATAAAAAAAGGCCCGATGTATGTCATCGAGCCTTTTGCGAAAAAATAATTGACGTTCAGTTGGGATCAGTCTCGAGTCCGTGGGTGAGGAGCTTCTGGTAAAAGATGAATGGTTACTCTTGCCAGTGTTGCGTGGCTTCCACCTTTTTGAGCGTTTTTTAAGCGCCCTTGCGGAGGAGTTGTTGCGCCTTTCGGCTTGATCTGCTAAACGCCAATTATCCAACTCCTGAATGCTTTTTTGATGGCATCGGAGTTGTTTTCAAAGATCTTTTTCCTTCCATTGAGGTCATTGTACTCCTGCGGGTTTTTAACAGTCAATAGATTGTTTCGCTGCGACTTCGGTGGCTGTGGCACCGCCTGGATGGCCTGCGGCTGATAGAGAGAGGGCGGAAATTGGGAGCATCGGCTGCACGCGGCAGGCATTCTGATACACTCTCCCTGTCAAAAAACTGAGGAAGGTGCCATGTCGCAGATAAATTCGTCAGAGTCATCCGGTCCGCTTATTTCCAGGGCGAAAGCGGAGCAGCGGCCGGTCTTGGCGGATTTCCTCCGACCCGGCAACCTTGGGGGAAACTGAGCAAAATGATCTCACGCATCCTGATCATCAGCACCAACCGCGAGCTTGCGCCGCAGCCCACCGTCCCCATCGGGGCTGCCTGGGTCGCGCAGGCCCTTCACCTCGCAGGCTTTACGGTACGATTTCTCGATCTCTGCTTCGAAAAAAATCCCCTGCAAAGCATTGGGCGCGCCCTGAGCAGTTTCAATCCGGAGGGGATCGGCGTCTCCATCAGAAACCTCGACAACTGCGATTTCCTCGCGCCCACGTCGTTTCTTCCCGATGTCAAATTGATCACCGACTTTCTGAAATGCCGCAGCGAGGCCCCCATCCTGTTGGGAGGCGCCGGGGTGAGCGTCATGCCGATGCAGGTCCTCGCATACCTGGACCTCGACTTTGCCGTTGTCGGCGCGGGGGAACAGGCCGCCGTGCGGTTCTTCCAGTGCGCGAGCCTGGATCAGGCGGCGCTCGTTCCGGGGGTGGTCTGCAGGGGTGGGGGGACAAGGGGAGCGGCCTGCAACGAGGGGCCGTTTCCGGGCGGCCCGGTGCGGCCGCGGATGCACAACTGGGTCGATACCAGGCAGTACCTGAGGTTCGAACCGGTACTTCCCGTCCAGGGCAAGAGGGGGTGCGCCAACCGCTGTCTGTACTGTACCTACAACATGATAGAAGGTGGAAGCTGGCGTTTGAGGGAGCCCGCCTCCGTGGTCGAGGAGATCTCGACCGCCATGCATGACACCGGGGCCAGGGAATTCGAATTCGTCGACAGCGTTTTCAATCAGCCGGAGGGGTATTTGGAGACCCTGATGGAAGAGATCCTGGCCTGCGGGGTTCGGGCCAAGTTCCGCGTCTCATCGCTATCACCGAAGGGGCTGACCCGAAGCCAGGTCAGGCTGATGGAAAGATGCGGCATGACCTCAGTGGTGATCACGCCCGAATCGGCGTCCAATGTGACGCTGGCCGCGCTCAGGAAGGATTTTGACGAGGACGATATCCATCACGCCGCGGAACTCGTTTCCGGCTCCAGCATCAAGGCGCTTTGGTGCTTTCTGCTGGGCGGGCCGAAGGAGGATGAAACCAGCTTGGCCCGCACCATCGGCTTCATGAACAGGGGCATAGCCAAAAAAGACAGCTCATTCATCACGACGGGGATCAGAATCTACCCAGGCACCGCCCTTCACGATCTGGCCATCAGCGAAGACATAGTGGCAGAAGCCGATGACCTGCTGATGCCGAGCTTCTATTTCAGCCGGGAAATCACGCAGCAAAAGGCACGGGATATGCTCCGAAAGGAGATTGCAGATCTATCTCGCTGCATCTTTTTGTCCGATACACAGTTTGGCTCTCTCGGCACCTTGCGCCGCATTGGCACCATGTTGCGGCTGCCGAGCCCTTTCTGGAGTTACGCGGGGTACATGAACAGGATTACCGGCAAGAGCCGGGTCATAAACCGCAAATGGTCCTCGAAGTAGCAGTCGTGAAATAATGTGCTACACTGCCCCAATGTTAAAGTCCTCCCCTGTTAGTAATTCACGTGGGAGATTGGCACGTCGCGCCGCCACAACAGCCTTTGTCTGAGAGTAAGACCGTAGGGGTGAATCATCATTCGTCCGGCTTTCTCAGAGAGCCGCCAATTTTAAGTACAGCCGTAAGCGAGGAGAATGCCGTGAGATGTTTTTCCGAGTGTGACTGGTCATCCCGAGCGCCCGGTTCCGGTCGCCTGAGCCCCCCCGGCGCAATCGTGTCGGTCAGACGGGCTGCCGTATGCCTGCTGCTACTGCTGGCGCTGCCTTTGTCGCCCGGCGCCGTCCAGGCCGCACCTGTACCGGTCCGTTTCACGGAGGGGATGGTTCGCGGGTTTCTCGTGCTAAGCGACACCGGGGGTAAGCGCATCGCCTCGGGGGATTTTTTTCAAACCCGCAAGGGGAAAGAGATGAAGACCCGCACCGTCTTTAAGTTCACGGATGGATCGCTGCACGACGAGTCGGCCGTTTTCACCCAAAAGGGCAGCTTCGTCATGACGAGCTATCGTCTGGAGCAAAAGGGGCCGGCGTTCCCTGAAGATGTGGAGGTATCTTTGGTGCGCTCCACCGGGAAATACCAGGTGAAAATCAAGCCGCACAAGGGGGGAAAGGAGAAGGTGCTGGACGGCAAGCTCGATCTGCCTCTCGATGTCTACAACGGCATGGTACCGACGGTGGCGAAGAACCTGAAAGGAGGCAAGGAGGTCATCCACGTGGTGTCCTTTACGCCTACGCCCAGGGTGATCGAAGTGGAGATGGTCCCCTCGGGAGAGGAAGGGTTGACGATCGGGGATCTGAAGAAGAGTGCGCTCCACTACGTGCTCAAACCAAAGCTCGGCATGCTCACTATCCCCGCTGCCTTGCTCGGGAAGACGCCGCCTGACAACCATATCTGGATCATCACGGCCGATGTGCCGGCATTCGTGAAATTCCAGGGGCCTCTTGCCAACGAGGGACCTATCTGGCGCATCGAGCTCGCCAGCCCGGTTTGGCCCAAGTAAAGGAGCAGGTCGCAACAACCTTCGGTCCTCACGAGCGTAGAGACGCATTGCCATGCGTCTCTACCTGGCGGCGCGGGGCGCCAGACGGTAAACAGGATCGGCTTATGTCCCTTTTCTCCACCGAGTTACCCATCCCGCAAAGGCGCGCAGGACCGGAATATCTGGACCTGCCACCCGAAGCCTACCGCCTCGAGGAACTGGAAGGGAGCCTCGCCGACATAAGAGCCGTGAACCGATACCTGGGCGACCGGCAGGCGCTCATGAAACACCTTGCCGCAGGCATCGGCAAGGGGGGGTCTTTTTCGGTGCTCGACGTCGCCACCGGCTCGGCGGACTTGCCGGTCGCCATCGCCGACTGGGCCAGGAAGACGGGGATCAGTGCCGGCATCACCGGGGTGGATATCAACGAGAGGACCATCGGGGTCGCCCACAAACAGACCGCCGGGTATCCGGAGATCACGCTTCGGGTGGCCGACGGGCTCAATCTGCCGTTCCCCGATAAAAGCTTCGATTTCGTCTTCTGCTGCAAGACCGCCCATCACCTGACCGACGGGGATAACGTGCGCCTGATACAGGAGATGATGAGGGTCGCCAAACAGGGCTATTTCGTCATAGACCTGAGGAGAAGCTGGGTTGCCTGGGGGCTCATCTACGCGCTGACCAGGCTCCTGACCCGCAACCGCTTGACCCGCCACGACGCCCCCCTTTCGGTGCTGAAGGCTTTTACCCCCGGCGAGTTCGCGGCGCTTGCCTCCCGGGCCGGTGCCGGCAATTTCACCGTATCGAGGGAACCCTTCTGGCTTTTGGTCCTCTCCGGAGCTGTCACATGAAGTTTTCCGTCGCCACCAATTTTAAGCCCGACCTGCTCGATGCCCTGGAAGGGTACCCCGTTTCCGAACTGTTCGGCAAACTTCCCTCGGACAGCGTGGGAGGAGGGCGCGCCTCGTTCATGCTCGCGCCGCTTGGCACCGGGGAGTTCCGGGAGCATGTGCAGCGCGCAGCGCAAAAAGGTATCGGTTTCAACTACCTGATCAATCCGGCCTGCCTGGACAACCGGGAGTATACCCGCCAGGGGCAGGCGGGGCTTGAGCGGCTGCTCGGGTTTGTGGAGGAATGCGGCGTTACGGCGGTGACCATTTCCCTTCCCTTTCTGCTCCCCATCATCAAGAGGAGGCACCCGCGGCTCAAGGTCCGGATCGGCGTCTACGCCCGGGTCGACGGCGTGGCCAAGGCGAAATTCTGGGAGGATGCGGGTGCGGACTGCATAACCCTGGAATCGATCGCGGTCAACCGGGACTTCGCGCTGCTCAGCGCGATACGCCGGGCGGTGCGGCTGGAACTCCAGCTGATAGCCAACTCGAACTGCCTGATTTTCTGCCCGCTTTCGGGGCAGCACATGGTGAACCTGTCGCACGCCTCCCAGAAGGGGCATGCCAGCCGCGGCTTCATGATCGACTACTGCGCGCTCAAGTGTTCGGCGGAAAAGCTTGCCGATCCATCGAACTATCTGCGCTCGGAATTCATCCGACCCGAGGATGTCGATCTTTACACGGAGATGGGATTCACTTCCTTCAAGATCCTCGAGCGCGGCGCCCCTACTGCCGTCCTGGCCAGCAGGGTGCGGGCTTATGCCGAGCGTCGTTTCGACGGCAATCTGCTGGACCTGATTCAGCCCTACGGGTACAAGAAATCTTCCAAGGAGCAGGCCGGCGGCATGGCGAACTTCCTGAGGTTTATGAAGTATTTTTTCCGGCCGGGCGTCGTGAGGCAGAGCGGTCTGCTGCGATTGAAGGAGCTTGCCGAGAAACGTGGTCTCCTCGCCGGGATGGATTGGGACCCGGTCTACATAGACAACAGGAAGCTGGACGGCTTCCTGGACGGAATGAAGGGGATCAACTGCCGGGAAGCCGATTGCGCGCAATGCGGCTACTGCTCCAACTGGACCCGGAACGCGGTGCGGGTAGACGAGAAGTTCCGTGTTGAGATGCTGCAACTGTACCGGGAGGTCTTCGACGAGATGTACTCCGGCAAGTTGTGGGGAGTAGAGGGGAAATATTGACTCTAGATTCCCATCACTTTGGTATGCCAGATCTATAGATGCCGATGGCGTCGAGCGGGGGAGAGGATGACTACTGCAGCAAGCATGGACAAATTCCCACAGGAGCGCAGGTCGCAGGGCGATGCCGCCTTTGTCGCTTCCATCGCCTCCGTGGTCCCGCCTTTCAGTGCCGACCAGAAATTCGCCTCCAACCTGATAAAGAAGCATTTCGGAGAAAGGCTGACCCCCAGAAGCCAGGGACTGATACGCGCCACCTTTTCACATCCGAGCATCCAGAAGCGGCATTTCGCCGTGGAGGATCCGGCGCGTATCATGGACGAGTCCGCCGACCAGCGCGTGGCGCGCTTCACGGAAAAGTCCGTGGAACTGGCAGCGCAGGCGGTGCTCGAGGCGCTGGGCAAGGTGGGCATCGGCGTTCAGGAGGTGAACGGGCTGGTGGTGAATACCTGTACGGGTTACATCTGCCCCGGGATATCCACCTATCTCATTGAAAGGCTCGGGCTGTCGCGCGGCACGAGGGTCTACGACCTGGTCGGCAGCGGCTGCGGAGGAGCGATTCCCAATCTCCAGGTGGCTGAAGCCATGCTGAAGATGACCGGGGGGGTCGTGGTCAGCGTAGCCGTGGAGATCTGCAGCGCAGCCTTCCAGATGGACAACGATCTGAGCCTGATCCTGTCCAACGCGCTTTTCGGGGACGGCGCCGCTGCCGTAGTGCTGTGGAACGAGCCGGTCGGCTTCGAGCTGATCGCATCGGCGGGCAGGTACGTACCCGAGCAGCGTGATGCGATCCGATTCGTTCACAAAAAGGGGCAACTCCACAACCAGCTCTCCACCGATCTGCCGGAGCTGGTCAGGAAGGCCGCCGCCGGGGTGGTGCAGGACCTGCTGTCGACGGCATCGCTCGAGAAGGGGGACATCAGTCACTGGGCTCTGCACACCGGAGGCGAAAAGATCATCAACGCGGTGCGGGATGAGGTGGGGATTCCTGAGCAGCGGCTCTGGGCGACCAGAAAAGTGCTCTCGCAGTACGGCAACATGTCGTCGCCCACCGTATGGTTCGTCATGGGCGAGTTGCTGCAAGAAGGCATCGCTGCGAAAGAGTATTGCGTCATGGTCGCCTATGGGGCGGGGCTGTCGGCGCACGCCTATCTGCTGAGAAAGAGCTAGCGAAGAGCTCCGGCCAAGTAACCCCATCACCCGCTGACTTCGAGGGTCGGCGCAGCGCAAGATCGATGCCGGGTCAGAACCTGTGCCGGGAGCGGAACTGGTCGCCGGTAAACCAGCCCCGCATCAGGTCGAAGTTGTTCAAGAGAACCTTCAGCGCTCCCCTCTCACGCCTTCTGACAAAGTAGTTGCCGATGAACATCCCCGGGCTGAAAAACGCCTTCATGTTTTCCCAGTTCATGATGCGGTTGAGCTGACGGACCGTCAGGTGCCGCGTTCTCACGTTGCAGATGAAACCGGTGTACCTGCTCAGGTCATCGGGGTTCGTTACCAGGTCGGCTTCCAAAAGCTCCTGCCTGATGCGCGTCCCCGGGTAGGGGGTGACGCACTGGACATAGGGAAGATCGATCCGAAGCCTCCGGGCTGCGCGGAAGACCTCCCGGATCTCCTCGCGGTCGTCGTCGGGGTTGCCGATAATGAAGCCGCCCATGACACCGATGCCGTGCTCCCGCAGGAGCCGCACCGCCTTTTCCGTCTTCTCCCGGATGTCCCCTTTCTGGAACAGTTGCAGGTTTTTCGGCAGCACGGACTCTATCCCCAGAAAGACCATGGCGAAATTGGCGCGGGCCAGCGCGGGTATCAGTTCCGGGTCGGCCACGATGCCGGCCACCGAGGCCTGCACCAGGTATTCCATCCGGTCGAGGCCGTTGGCAACGATGGCCTGGGCGAGACGCCTGAAGCGGGTGGCGTCCAGAGTGATGTTGTCGTCCACCAGCAGTACCGTTTCCGTGCCCCCTTTTTGCAGCTGTTGCAGGTCCGCGATCACGCGGTCGATGCCGTAGCAGCGAAAGCTGCTGCCGTACATGCCGGTAATGGAGCAAAAGGTGCAGGGCATGGTGCAGCCGCGCGAAGTTTCCACGCAGTCGAGCTTCCTGTCGAAATAGGTGAACCCGTTCAGGACACGAACGCTCCGATCCGGCAGCGGCAGCCGCTGCACGTCCAGCAACTCGCCCGTCGGGTTGTGCCGGAAAACACCACCCGATGCCCAGGAAAGGCCCGGCACGCTGTCAAGGCCGCGTTCCCCGCCAAGGGCCTGCACCAGTGCGGGGAACGCCCGTTCCCCCTCGCCGCGGATCAGGTAGTCGAAGGGGGGCGTCGCCTGTCCGGCGAGGTCGGTGTAGGAGAGGGTCGCGTGGTAGCCGCCGATGACGATTTTCGCCTGCGGTGCGAATTCCCGGCAGATCGACATGACGGTCAAGGCGCTCTGGTATTGGAAGCTCATGCTGCTGATGCCGATCAGTGCGGGGGGGAACTGCGTCAGGAGGTTCCGCAGATAAGAGCGGATATGCTTATGAACCAGCACCAGGTCGACTATCCTTACTTCATGCTCTGTGAGATGCGCGGCGATGGAGCAAAGCCCCAAGTTGGGAACCTTTATTATTCGATGAAAATTATTGGCAGCATCAGGCATAGCTAGAAGTAGTATATTCATCGGTCCATCCCGGGAGTCAGAGGTTTGTGTGCTTTTGGCCTGGGCCAATTGTTCGGCCCTATGCATTATAGAGGGGAGGGGCCATTAAGCAAACTGGATCAGGAGTTGACGGCGGCAGAAATTGGTGTCTCAGAGAAAATCGGGCGCATGATTATGCGCCCCTGCGCTTTACTTAGCGTCAATGAGTGCTGCGGCGGGCGTGACTTGCCGGTCAAATCCGCAGTCGAAGCGTCCTTTTTGGGATTTATTTGTTGATTATTAGTTATCTCTGTGCAATAAAGGCGCAAGTGCTTAGTTCGTCGTAATATTTGCGGCCTGTGAAACGCAAAGTTGTTCCACCAGTATCCCTTGCCGTATTTAGTGAGTGCGCCTGCCCCATGAAAAAGATACTTCTCGTCAGTAATCTGGACGCCTTTATCGGACGCAACAAGAACCTGTTGAACCGTGCCGGCTTCCGCATCCTTACGGCCACCTCGGCCGAAGGGGCCCTCCGCATATTCCGTCAAGAGCCTGTCGATCTGATCATTTCCCTGCTCGACCTTCCCGGAATGGGAGGTGACGCGCTCTGCTCCCTGATGCGCCAGGACAAGGACCTGCGACAAGTCCCGATCATTCTCGTCTGCTACGACAGTGAGATCGAACTGGAACGGGCTTCGCACTGCGGGGCTAATGCCTGTGTGATCAAGCCGGTCCGTCCCGACCTGCTCCTGAAGCAGATCGGCCGGTTCCTCGACATTCCGACCCGCCGGGAGTACCGGGCCTCTTTCAACGCCAAAGTCATAGGCCGCAGGGGGAGTTTGCCGTTCACCGGCATGACCCGCAACATCAGCGTTTCCGGGATCCTGTGCGAGACGGAGGCATATCTCAGCCAGGACGACCTGATCAGCAACCTGATGCTTGCCATCGATACACACCAGATCGATGCGGACGGCAAGGTTGTCTGGTCGCAGAGCCAACCCGACGGGATGTACAACTATGGCGTCCAGTTCACCAGACTCGCCCCCGCATGCCGCGAGAGAATCGAGAACTTCGTCACCAGATCCGGTCAATCGTAAAGCGGTAGCGATCAACCCCGTCCGCGCCGGCCGGCGCAGCAGACAAACCCACCACGCAATAACCTCACGTCCCGATAACGGACCGTAAAAAACAACCATCCCAACGCGTTATCCGTAAAATTTGCCGGTAAGCCCCGGTTTCGGCCTGGCGGTCCGGCCGCCACATCCTTAGCGGCGTCTTAACCTTTAATGGTTGACATGCACGGCAGAAAGGCATAAACAAGAATGAACGTTCATTCAGTGGGGTGTGTTCGATGGATTGCAACGAGAAACGGGCAGCGATTATCAAGGCCACGTTGGAGCTGGTCAGCGAAAACGGTTTCCATGGGGCTCCCATGGCCATGGTCGCCGAGCGGGCCGGTGTGGCGGCCGGCACCATTTACCGCTACTTCGAGAGCAAGGACGTCCTGATCAAGGCGACCTATGCCGACCTCGAGGAGCGGTTGCTGCAGAAGGTACTGGAAAATTATCCGGAAAAGAGCCCGGAGCGCGAGAAGTTCGCCCATCTGGCCCGGGTCCTCGTGACGCACTGGATTTCCTCTCCGGTGGAATTCCGGTTCCTGGAGCAGTTTCACAACTCCCCATACGGGGTCGAGCATCGCAGGGAAAAGCTGCAGGGCACCAACAAGGACCTGTGCCGGGTGATGCTCACCGACGCGCTGGAGCAGAAGCTCGTGAAGGACCTCCCCCTGCCGATGCTATTCGCGCTGGTCTACGGGCCGCTGATCTTCATCTGCCGGGACCACATCCAGGGCTTTTTCACGCTGGACGACTCCATGCTCGACCAGGCGATCGACGGCTGCTGGAATGCCGTAAAACGCTGATCGGGGGCAGGTATGTTGACTAGTGTATTACCGATAGCGGTCGCGGTTACCTGGGTGCTCGTCATAGTGGTCTGCTTTTTCCCGCGCCGCAAATAATCTCGCTGCCCGAAGGCCTTCGTCGTCAAAGGCCTTCGGGCGTTATCAAATTAAAAAGGGTAGAGGTGTCGCATGCAAAAAAGGTACAAAGTGAGCTTCCTTGCCACGGTCATCGCCGCCGGCCTCGTGACGAGCGGTTGCAGCAAACCCGCACCGGCCAAGCCGCCCATGAGCGCTCCCGAAGTGGGGATCGTCGTGGTGCAGCCGCAGAGCGTGGCGCTCACGACCGAACTTTCGGGACGCACTTCGGCCTTCCTGGTGGCTGAGGTGCGGCCTCAGGTGGGCGGCATCATCCAGAAGCGCCTCTTCACCGAGGGGGGCGACGTCAGGGCGGGCGAGGTGCTGTACCAGATAGACCCGTCCAGCTACCAGGCGGCGTACGCCAGCGCCAGGGCGGCTCTGGGCAAGGCGGAGGCAAGCCTTACCCCGGTGCGGCTCAAGGCGGAGCGCTTCAAGCAGCTGGTCGCCATAAACGCGGTGAGCAAGCAGGATTTCGACGAGGCGGCCGCCGCGGTGAAAAGTTCCGAGGCCGAGGTCGAGGCGGCCAAGGCGAACCTGGAGACGGCCCGCATCAACCTGGCCTACACGCGCGTCACGGCTCCCATCGCCGGGCGCATCGGCAGGTCCTCGGTCACCACAGGCTCCCTGGTCACCGCGAGCCAGGCGGCGCCGCTTGCCACCGTCCAGAAGCTCGATACGGTCTACGTCGACGTGACCCAGTCCAGCGCCGACATGCTGCGCATGAAGCAGGCGCTGGCCAGCGGCAAGCTGAAAAGCGGGGGCGCGAGCCAGACCAGGGTGAAGCTCCTGCTCGAAGACGGCAGCCCCTATCCGCTGGCGGGGGTCATGAAGTTCTCCGACGTCACCGTTGACCAGAGCACCGGCTCGGTTACCGTGCGCACCATTTTCCCCAACCCGAACCAGGTGCTGCTCCCGGGGATGTACGTCAGGGCAGTGATCGAGGAGGGGGTTGTCGACAACGCCATCCTGCTCCCGCAGCAGGGGGTGAGCCGCGATCCGGCCGGCAATGCCACGGCGCTGGTGGTCGGCGCCGGCGACAAGGTGGAGCCCCGGGTGCTCAAGGTCTCGCGCGCGCTGGGGGACAAGTGGCTGGTCGAGGACGGTCTGAAAACGGGTGACCGGGTGATCGTGGAAGGGGTACAGAAGGCACGGCCGGGGACGCAGGTGAAGCCGGTCCCGTTTGCGGCCAAAGCCGTGGGCGCCCAGCCCGCAGCCGCCGCCCAGCCGGCCAAGTAACCGTGCCGACCCCACCCCCCGCAGTCCGGGAGGGGGGCGCCCGATATCGTTACCGCAACGCACAAGGAGCTTCTCGATGCCTCGTTTCTTCATAAACCGCCCGATCTTCGCCTGGGTAATCGCGATCATGATCATGCTGGCCGGCCTGCTGGCGGTCAAGACGTTGCCGATCTCCCAGTATCCGCCCATTGCGCCGCCACAGATTTCCATCAACGCCGTGTACCCGGGAGCGTCGGCCCAGACGGTGCAGGACACGGTCACCCAGGTCGTCGAGCAGAAGCTCAACGGCATCGACAACCTGCTCTACATGTCCTCCACCAGCGATTCCGCCGGAGCCGTTGCCATCAACCTGACCTTCAAGGCCGGCACCGACCCCAACATCGCCCAGGTGCAGGTGCAGAACAAGCTGCAGCTGGCCACCCCGCTCCTGCCCCAGGTCGTGCAGAAGGGGGGCATTTCGGTGGTCAAGTCCACCAGGAACTTCCTGCTGCTGGTGGGGCTCGTCTCCGAAGACGGCTCCATGGACAGAAACGCCCTGACCGACTACCTGGTCTCCAACGTCCAGGACGTGGTGAGCCGGCTGGAAGGCGTGGGCGAGATGCAGATCTTCGGTTCGCAAAACGCCATGCGGGTCTGGCTGAACCCGGTCAAGCTGAACAATTACCGCCTGACCACCAACGATGTGATCGCCGCCCTGCAGGCCCAGAACGCCCAGGTCTCGGCCGGCCAGTTCGGCGGGAGTCCGGCCGTCAGCGGTCAGCAGTTGAACGCCACCATCACGGCGCGCACGCTGCTGCAGACCACCGAACAGTTCGACAACATCATCCTGCGCACCAACCCCGACGGCTCCACGGTCAAGCTGAAGGACGTGGCGCAGTCCAAGATAGGCACGGAAAACTACGAGGTCCAGTCCTTCTACAAGGGGAAACCGGTGGGCGCCATGGCCCTGAGGCTTGCAGCCGGCGCCAACGCGCTGGAAACGGCGGACCGGGTCAAGGCGAAGATGAAGGAACTTTCCGGCTACTTCCCGGCCGGCGTCAAGGTGGTCTACCCTTACGACACCACCCCGTTTGTCAAGATCTCCATCGAAGAGGTGGTCAAGACGTTGATCGAGGCGGTCTGCCTGGTCTTCGCCATCATGTTCCTCTTCCTGCAAAACTTCCGGGCCACCCTGATCCCCACCATCGCGGTGCCGGTGGTGCTGCTGGGGACCCTGGGGGTGCTCTCGATAGGCGGCTTTTCCATCAACACCCTGACCATGTTCGCCCTGGTCATCGTCATCGGCCTTTTGGTCGACGACGCCATCGTCGTGGTCGAGAACGTGGAACGTATCATGACCGAGGAGGGGCTCTCGCCCAAAGAGGCCACCATCAAGTCGATGCAGCAGATCACCAGCGCGCTGATCGGCATCGTGACGGTGCTCTCCGCCGTTTTCGTCCCGATGGCCTTTTTCGGCGGCTCCACCGGCGTCATCTACCGCCAGTTTTCCGTCACCATCGTCTCGGCCATGATCCTCTCCGTCCTGGTGGCGATGACCCTGACCCCTGCCCTGTGCGCCACGCTGCTCAAGCCGGTCGCCAAGGGTCACCATGCCGGCGAATCGGGGTGGTTCAGGGGGTTCTTCGGCTGGTTCAACCGCATGTTCGAACGCAACAGGTCGATATACGAGGGGATCGTCGGGCGCTCCTTCGGCAAGCCGGTGCGCTACCTGGTGATCTACGGCGCCATCGTCGCCTGCATGGCCGTCCTCTTCCTGCGGCTCCCCACCGCCTTCCTCCCCGATGAGGACCAGGGCTTCATCGTCTGCCAGGTCCAGCTGCCGGCCGGCGCCACCATGGAGCGGACCATCGCCGTCATGCGGCAGATCGACAAGCATTTCGAGGAGAAGGAAAAGGACACGGTAGATTCCGTGATTACCGTAACCGGTTTCAGCTTCGCCGGTCGCGGCCAGAACATGGGTCTCGCCTTCGTGAAGCTCAAGGACTGGAAGGTGCGCCAGGCGCCCAACCTGAAGGCGCCGGCCATCGCCGGACGGGCCATGGCGGCCTTCTCCGGCATCAGGGACGGCCTCGCTTTTGCCTTTTCACCGCCTGCGGTGGTGGAACTGGGGCAGGCCAACGGCTTCGACTTCATGCTGCAGGACCGCGGCGGGCTGGGCCACGCCCAGCTGATGGAGGCCCGCAAGGAACTTCTGGGCATGGCCATGAAGAACCCGAAACTGGTCGCGGTGCGTCCCAACGGCCAGGACGACTCCCCCCAGTTCAAGCTCGATATCGACGACGCCAGGGCCGGCGCCCTGGGCATTCCCCTGGACCAGATCAACAGCGTGCTGGCCACCGCCTGGGGCAGCACCTACGTGAACGACTTCATCCAGAACGGGCGGGTCAAGAAGGTCTACCTGCAGGGCGATCCGAAGTTCCGGATGCTGCCGGAGGATATCAACAACTGGTACGTCCACAACAAAGCCGGCGACATGGTCCCCTTCTCCGCCTTCGCCAACGCCCGCTGGCAGTACGGCTCGCCGCGTCTGGAGCGGTTTAACGGGATACCTTCCGTCGAGATCATGGGACAGGCGGCGCCCGGGGTGAGTACCGGCGAGGCGATGGCCGAAATGGAGAAGATGGCAGCCAAGCTGCCGCCTGGGATCGGCTACGAGTGGACCGGCCTCTCCTACGAGGAGAAGAGGGCCGGAGCCCAGGCGCCGGCGCTGTACGCCATCTCGCTGCTCGTGGTGTTTCTCGCCGTGGCGGCGCTCTACGAGAGCTGGACCATCCCCTTCGTCAACCTGCTGATGCTGCCGCTTGGCCTGGTGGGTGCGGTTACCGCCGTGACCTTGCGGGTGCTCCCCAACGACATTTACCTCCAGATCGGTCTGCTCACCACCATCGGGCTTTCCACCAAGAACGCGATCCTGATCATCCAGTTCATCAAGGACCAGATGAACCACGGGCTCGGGCTGGTCGAGGCGACCCTTTCCGCCGTGAAGATCAGGCTGCGCCCGGTCATCATGACCTCGCTGGCGTTCTTCTTCGGCACCCTGCCGCTGGCGCTCACCAAGGGGGCCGGTGCCGGCGCCCAGAACGCCATCGGCACCGCCGTCACCGGCGGGTTGCTCTCGGCCACCTTCATCGACCTGATCTTCATCCCGTTCTTCTTCGTCCTGATCTCCCGGCGCTTCGCCGGCAAGGCGGCCACGGAGTCGGCCCGGCAGCGGGAGCCTTCCGTTGAACAGGCTGCAGGCAACGTCCCGGAGGTGAATTGATATGAAACGGAACACTCTCCGCATCACCGTCGCGCTGGGTGCCATACTCGCCCTCGCCGGCTGCTCGACCATGGCGCCCAAATACAAAAGGCCCGAAGCTCCCGTTCCGGCCGCCTGGCCGAGCGGCCCCGCCTACCGGGGCGCCGCGAAGCCGGGTCCCGCCCTGGCGGACCTCGCCTGGCAGGAGTTCTTCATCGATGCGCAGCTGCGCCGGGTGATCGCCTCGGCCCTGGAGAACAACCGCGACCTGCGCCTGGCCGCCCTGAACATAGAGCGGTCGCAGGCCCAGTACCGGATCCAGCGCTCCGAGCTGTTCCCGGCGCTTAACGCCGGCGCGGGCTACTCCGCCCAGCGCCAGTCGGCGAGCCAGTCGCGCTCCGGGCAGGCGGCCACCACGCACAGCTACAACCTGAGCCTGGGGATGAGCGCCTACGAGGTCGACCTGTTCGGCCGCATCAGAAGCCTCAAGGACCAGGCGCTGGAACAGTACCTGGCTACCGAGCAGGCCAGGCGCAGCGTGCAGATCAGCCTGATCGCCGAGGTGGCCAACAACTACCTGGCGCTCGCCGCGGACCGGGAAAGCCTGAAGATCGCCCGCGAGACGCTGGCTTCGCAGGAGTCCTCCTACCGGTTGACCAGGAGCCGCTTCGAGTTCGGCGTGGTCTCGGCACTGGACCTGAGCCGGGCCCGGACCATAGTGGATGCGGCGCGGGTCGACATCGGCCGCTACACGAGCCTCGTGGCACAGGACCTCAATGCGCTGCAGCTCGTGGTCGGCGCCCAGGTGCCCGACGAGCTGCTTCCGGGCGGGCTCGGGCCGGTCACGGCGCTCAAGGAGATCTCCCCGGGTCTTCCCTCGCAAGTTCTGCAGCGCCGCCCGGACATCCTGGCCGCCGAGCATCAGCTGATCGGGGCCAATGCCAATATCGGCGCGGCGCGGGCCGCCTTTTTCCCGCGCATCACCCTGACCACCGCCGTCGGTCTTTCCAGCAGCCAGCTGACCGATCTCTTCACGGGCGGCGCCGGGGTCTGGTCCTTCCTGCCGCAGGTGAGCGTGCCGATCTTCAACGCCGGCGCCAATAAGGCCAACCTGAAGCTCGCCGAGGTGGACCAGAAGATCTTCCTGACCCAGTACGAGCGATCGATACAGGTGGCTTTCAGGGAAGTGGCCGACGCCCTGGCGCAGTACGGGACGGTCGGGGAGCAGCTCGCGGCACAGCAGTCGCTGGTGGATGCCAGCGCCGAGAGCCACCGCCTGTCCGATGCCCGCTACCTGGGCGGGGTCGATAGCTACCTCGCCGTTCTGGATTCCCAGCGCTCGCTCTATGCCGCGCAGCAGAATCTGGTCACCCTGCGCCTCTCACGGCTGTCGAACCTGGTGACGCTCTACAAGGTTTTGGGCGGCGGCGCCTGAGCCGCTGCTGTCGATTGTGTAAACCGGCGATCCACGCTAATATATAGGGGTCCTTAGCCAAGGCATGCAGCGCGACGGGCGCTGTTGCAGCCAGGAGGTGAGCCATGGATGAAAACGATCCCAAAACTGCAGTACCGATCGCCATGATTGTGGAGCGACGCAGACAAAGATCGGCAGAACTGAGTTCCGAAGACGTCATGAGGATACTCAGGAAAAGGGCGGCCAAGGCTGCAAGAAGGGTGTACAATGACCCTGATCCGGCAGAATGACTCTCACCCTTTGAGCTGATCTGAACCAAAGACAAGAATGTCTAACTCTGAGGCCCCTCTCCTTGCATACCTTACTCATTAAGGTGTCAAAGGTCAGGGGCCTTTGCTTTGTCACGTCGGATGGCAATCACGAGATTTGCAGAATTCCGGTTGCCAATAGTACATGCCATGTTTTGTGCCATTCTTGTTAATACTTCACAGCGGGTTGCCATTATTCCTGAATAGTGTAAGAATTGATCTACATCTTATGACTTCCGGAGAATCCCTGTGATTGAAACGAAACTTATAAAAGGCAAAGAACCAAGTCACGAACTGGAGATTGTAGAGGCACAGCCCGAAATAGATAAGAGTCCTGCCGATACAGAACCCTTCACGATCAATTCCCTGCGTTTGAAAAGCGTCGTTGCCACGGTGGAGACCGCCGAGCCGGTCCCGGCGACCCCGCGGCTGGTCGCATCGGGCGAGGTGGCGGCGCAGAGCCCCGACGGCCCGGCCAAAGCGGCCAAGCCTGCCAAACAGAAGGGAACCAAGACGGCTGGCAATGCCGCGGCCAAACCTAAGACGGTAAAGGGCGCGACCAGCAAGGCGAAGGGGGCAAAAGGGGCCACGATCAAGGCGAAGGGTGCAAAAGGGGCCACGATCAAGGCGAAGGGTGCAAAAGGGGCCACGATCAAGGCGAAGACGGTCAAAGAGAGGACGGCGAAGTTGAAGTCGGTCAAGCCGAAGGCGGTGAAGTCGCATCTGTTGAAGGGGAAGAGTGCCCTGGCCGACACGGAGAGTGCCTTCGATCTGACCGAAAGCCAGTGGTACCTGAACCGAGAGCTCACCTGGCTCGAGTTCAACCGCCGCGTGCTGCACGAGGCGATCGACGAGCGGACCCCGCTTTTGGAGCGGCTCAAGTTTATCGCCATCGTCAGTGCCAACATCGACGAGTTCATCATGAAGCGCATCGGCGGGCTGAAGCAGCAGATCGGCGCCGGCATGCACGACCTGACGCTGGACGGGCGCACCCCGCGCCAGCAGGTCCTGGAGTGCGACGCGCTCATCAGGGAGATCCATGCGCAGAAGAGGGAAGCCTTCAACACGGTGCGGGAGCTCCTGGAGCAAAAGGGGATCGTCATCGAGTGCTACGACACGCTCAGCTCCAAGGAAAAGAAACAGCTGCGCGAACAGTACTACACCAACATCTACCCGCTGCTCACGCCGCAATCCATCGACCCGGCCCACCCCTTCCCGTTCATCTCCAACCTGTCGCTGAACCTCCTGGTGACGCTGCGCTATCCCAAGGCCCGCGAGGTGTCGCTGGCCCGGGTCAAGGTGCCGGTCGGCCTGGGCACCCCGCGCTTTTTGCGGGTCGCAGCCAAGGGGGACCGCTTCGTGCCGCTGGAAGAGGTGATGATGAACAACCTGGACATGCTCTTTCCGGGCATGCAGATCGTCGCCTGCGAGATCTTCCGCGTCACCCGCAACGCCAACACGGAGAAGGACGAGGAGCAGGCCGACGACCTGATGGCGATGATCGAGAGCGAGCTGAAGGAGCGCAAGTTCGCCCCCATCGTCCGCCTCGAGATCGGCGCGGGGATGGAGCCGCTGCACCGCGGGCGGCTGGCCGCCGAACTGGAGCTGGACGAGGTGACCGACGTCATGGAGGTACAGGGGATGCTCGCCATGCGCGACCTGTTCGAGATTTCCCGGCTCGACTACCCGCGCCTGCACGATCCGGCCCACCACCCGATCGATCACCCGCAGCTTTTGACCTCACGCAACATCTTCCACACCATCCGCGACAGCGGCACCATCCTGCTGCAGCACCCCTACGTCTCCTTTTCCACCTCGGTGGAGCGGTTCCTGCGGGAGGCGGCCAACGACCCCAAGGTGCGCGGCATCAAGATGACCCTGTACCGGACCTCCAGCCAGAGCCGCATCATCGACGCCCTTTTGCAGGCGGCCCAAAACGGCAAGCAGGTCGCGGTGGTGGTGGAACTCAAGGCGCGCTTTGACGAGGCGACCAACATACGCCTGGCGGAGCAGATGGAGGAGGCCGGCATCCACGTGACCTACGGCGTGGTCGGGCTCAAGACCCACTGCAAGGTGATCCTCGTGGTGCGTCAGGATTACCAGGGGCTGCGCCGCTACGTACATATCGGGACCGGCAACTACCACGCCGAGACGGCGCGCATCTACAGCGACCTGGGGCTCATCACCTGCGACGACACCATCGCCAAGGACGTGACCGAGCTTTTCAACTACCTCACCACCGGGTTCACCGCCAGGCGCAACTACCGGGCAGTGGTGCCGGCTCCCAAGCTTTTGAAGAAGGCGCTTTTGATGCGGATCGAGCGGGAGGCGGCGCTGCATGCCGAAAAGGGCGGCGGCCTGATCCAGTTCAAGATGAACGCCCTCGAGGATGGCGACATCGTGAAGGCGCTGTACCGCGCGTCGATGGCGGGGGTGAAGGTCGACCTGTACGTGCGGGACACCTGCAGGCTCAGGCCCGGTATTGCCGGGTTGTCGGACAACGTCCGCGTGGTCAGCATCGTCGGGCGCTTTCTGGAGCATGCCCGCATCTACTACTTCAGAAACGGCGCAGCCGAGGAGTATTTCATCTCCTCCGCCGATGCCATGAAGCGAAACCTGGAGGCCCGCGTGGAGGTCATGTGTCCGGTGACCGACCCCGAACTGACCCGGGAGCTCAGGGCCATCTTCGACTGCTACGATGCGGACCGGCGCTCGGCCTGGGACCTGAAGTCCGACGGCAGCTACATCCAGCGCCAGCCGGCCGAGGGAGAAAGCGGCGAGGGGACGCAGCAGATGCTGATTGCGCAGGCGCAGAAACGGCTGAAGGAGTCGCTCAAACAGAAGAAGAAGCTGCTGCACCATCGCTGAGGATCGTCTTTGGCGGGAATAACCGGGCGGCCCGGCTTACCGGCCATCTTTGGTTTTATGGATGACAGCATCCTGCAAAAACGTTAGCATGTTCATGACGTGCGCGGGCCGCAGGTCGCAACAATCCGAGAATCCATGCACCCGGGAGATACCGAGATGGTAGATATGGAGTCCAAAGAAAAAGAAACGTGCAGCTGCGTGGGAAACCACGAACAACACATCTGCTTTCTGCACAGCAAGGGATTGGTTCTGGAGGTCGAGAAACTGACAGACAATCCGACTGTTACCTGCTCGATCTGTCTGGTCAACGCAAATTCGCCCGAGCATGTCTGCTCACCCGCCACCCTTGGTGGCGGCTTCAAATATTCCGACATGCGAGGCAGCAAGAAAATTATCTGTGACAGTTTGGCAGAAGTCCTGCCCGTTAAGAAATAAGCCAGTAATAAGCCGATGGCAGCACAGCAGGAGAAAAGGCCGTATCGATCATGATGCGGCCTTTTGCGTGCCGGTTCAGCCCCTGTCGGGATCCCCTTTACCGGGTGCGGGCCCCCTCGCGGGGCGCCGGGGCGCAAGAAAAACCTGCCATTATCCACCTGATCGGATTAGCATATACACTAGAGAAACAAAAAGGAGGCCTACCATGAAAAGGACAGCTGCAGCAGTATGGAACGGTTCACTGAAGGAAGGCAAAGGCTCGTTGTCCACCCAAAGCGGCGTACTTACCGATACGCCCTATTCATTTGGGACCCGCTTTTCCGGAGAGCATGGCACTAACCCCGAAGAACTGATAGCGGCGGCCCATGCCGGGTGCTTTTCCATGGCGCTCTCGGCGGGGCTCGGCAAGGCCGGCTTCGAGGCGTCCCGGATCAAGACCTCCGCCTTTCTTGACCTGGAGAATGTGGAGGGGAGCTGGAGGGTTACCGCGATAACCCTGGAGACGGCCTGCCGGATCCCGAAGATCGGTCAGGAGCAGTTTCAAAAGATCGCCGAGGATGCCAAGGCGAACTGCCCGATATCGCAGCTCTTGAAGACCAACATAACCTTGGTGGCGAAGCTTGAGGACTAACATTCACCCTCCCCCTGCCCCTCCCATCAAGGGAGGGGAGCTTTCAGTGACGGAGCCTTTCAGGGAAGGGAGCCTTTCAGGGAAGGGAGCCTTTCAGGGAAGGGAGCCTTTCAGGGAAGGGAGCCTTTCAGGGAAGGGAGCCTTTCAGGGAAGGGAGCGCGTCAGGGAGATCCAGGTCCCCTCTCCCCTTAGTGGGAGGGTTAGGGAGAGGGGGAGCCGAAGGTCGCGGGACCACTGACGCGGATCAAACAGGATCAAAAGGAAAAAGCGGCCCCGGGTGAAACCGGGGCCGCTTTTATTTGCGCTGCAGCTTTGCGTGCTGTCATCTGTGTGCTGCTTCCGGCTAAAGCCGGTACTAGCCGAGGATCTGCTTCAGATCGCCTTCTGCGGTGCCGATCGGCCCGATGTTGAAGTTCTCGACCAGGAAGTTGAGTACGTTCGGGGTGATGAAGGCCGGCAGGGTCGGTCCGAGCTTGATGTCCTTGATGCCAAGGTGCAGCAGGGTCAAGAGGATCGCTACTGCCTTCTGCTCGTACCACGAGAGGATGAAGGAGAGCGGCAGTTCGTTCACGCCGCACTTGAATGCGCCGGCAAGTGCTACTGCGATCTGGATGGCGGAGTATGCGTCGTTGCACTGGCCGATGTCCAGAAGGCGCGGTATGCCGCCGATGTCGCCGAAGTCGAGCTTGTTGAAGCGGTACTTGCCGCAGGCCAGGGTCAGGATTACGCAGTCGCTCGGTACCTGCTCGGCAAACTCGGTGTAGTAGTTACGTCCGCTCTTGGCTCCGTCGCAGCCGCCGATCAGGAAGAAGTGACGGATCTGGCCGGCCTTGACCGCATCGATGACCTTGTCGGCCACGCCCAGCACTGCGTTGTGCCCGAAGCCGGTGAGGATTTCCTTGCCCGGGTTTTCCTCGAAGCCGGGGAGCGCCAGTGCCTTCTCGATCACCGGGGTGAAGTCCATGCCTGCGATGTTCTTGACGTCCGGCCACTGTACCAGGCCCCAGGTGAACAGGCGGTCTTTGTAGCTTTCGGCCGGGCGCTGGATGCAGTTCGTGTTGAAGATGATGGCGCCGGGGAAGCCTGCGAATTCCTTGGCCTGGTCCTGCCAAGCACCACCGAAGTTGCCGGCGAGGTGCGCGTATTTCTTGAGACCGGGGTAGCCGTGGGCGGGAAGCATCTCGCCGTGGGTGTAGACGTTCACCCCTTTGCCCTCGGTCTGCTTCAGAAGCTCCTCGAGCATGCGCAGGTCGTGGCCGGATACCAGGATCGCCTTGCCAGCCTTGGTGCCCAACTGCACCGGGGTCGGAACCGGATGGCCGAAGCTGTCGGTATTGGCTTTGTCGAGCAGCTGCATGGTGATCAGGTTGATCCTGCCGCACTCCATGGCCAGGCCGACGAAGTCCATGAGACCCAGGTTCTTGTCGAGCGTTGCGGCAAGTCCCTTATGGGTGAAGGCGTAGATGTCGTCGTGCTCCAGACCGATCACCAGGGCGTGGTGGGCGTAAGCCGCGTACCCTTTCATGCCGTAGATGATGATTTCCTGGACCGATTTGACGTCGGGATCGATGGAGTCGTCTTTCACGCCGTGCTGCGCGCCCAGTGCGGCCAGCTCTTCGGTGCTGCCGGGGGTGAAGGGCTTGGCAGCCTCCGGGACAACGCCGGTGAAGGGTCCGCCGTTGGCTTTCTCGAACAGCGCCTGCGCCTTGTCGCGGTTCTTGGCGGCGTCGCGCACCAGCTTGGCGATCTCGTCCGCATCGAAGTCCACGTTGGTCACGGTGGTGAAGAGGCCGTCCAGCATGAAGCGGTCGATGCCGGAGTCCTTGGCGCCTTTCTCGCGGGCCTTGTCTGCCCAGAAGGCGATCCCTTTCATGGCGTGGACCAGCTGGTCCTGCAGAGCGGCTACGTCAGGCTTCTTGCCGCAGACGCCGACTTTCGAGCAGCCGCCGTTGGCAGCCTGTTCACACTGATAGCAAAACATGTTCTCCATTTGTTCCCCCTTTTGAGCTGCGTTAGTAGTTGATGTGGAAAATCCAAGCCAGCTTTTGATCTTGTTCTTCATCCATTCTCCTGTGCCCGGCACCCGGGTCCTTCTGTATTGAGTTGAGAGCTGAACAAGCTCGGGTCGTTTCGCCTGGTGCTGCCGTTCGATGGAGCAACCTTACCCTGAACCTGGCGGCGCGACCTTGACCTAGGTCATAAAAACGGAGTATCTGCGTATACGCGGTTTTTTGTTTTTACGGGGGAGTCGGGGCTTTCGGCCAGGTGCGAAACGGTGCGATAACCGCTTGGGGATGGCTTGGGGCGGACGAAAACGGTGCGATAACTGCTGAGGGATGGCTTGGGGCGTTTTTGGCGTTATCAGATAGCCGGCACATTTCGGGCCGGGGCAAGTTGGTGGGAACGGGGCGAGCGGTTGCGCGCCACTTTTTTTTACGCGGGGCCTAGTTGACTACGGTGCCGATCATGGCCCGGTAGATATCGGGGCGCAGCACGAACTGCAGACTGGAGGAGGTGGCGGTGCCGAAGGCGATGGCCTGCTCCCCGCCGATCGAGCAGTTGAGGTTGAAGATCGGGCGCAGGTTGAGACCGAAGCGCACCACGTCCGCTTCGAAAACCGGCCCGTATCTCCAGGCGAACTCCGCGAGCCGATCCCAGGTGGAGAGCATTTCAACGGGAATGGAGACGCCATTTGCTACTCGTACAAGATCTGACATATTTGCTCCTTGTGCCTGCATGCTAATGGACATATCGGCAAGCATGCCTGAAACTTGAGCGTATCTCGCAGCAAGGGGAGCATCACATGGGGATTTTCCCGGGCCGGACCGGGACCGTGCTTACCTCGTCACTCTTCAGCAGCGCAGGGCGCCAGGGCTCGGGAACGCGCTGCCTGCAGCGTCCCCGCCTCTGAACGTGCTGTGAGCCGCCGAACCAGGCAGCACCCGGCCGCCAGCAGCGCCAGTATCAGTACCACGACGCCGCGCCAGCCGTACCGGGACCAGAAAATACCCCCGACGGTGCCGGAAACGCTCGACCCGAAATAGTAGCTGAACAGGTAGAGCGATGCGGCCTGGGCGCGGGCGGTGCGCGCCCTGCTGCCGACCCAGCTGGAGGCTACGGTGTGCGCGCCGAAAAAGCCGCAGGTGAAGAGCGCGATGCCGGCGACGATCCCTGCGACCCCGTGCGAAAGCGTCGCCAGCGCGCCGACCGCCATGGTGGTCATGGTGAGAAGGAGCATCCGGCTGCGCCCGAAGCGCTCCACCTGGCGCCCAACCATTGAGGAGCTGAACGAGCCGAACAGGTAGACCAGGAAGATCAGGCTGACCAGGGACTGACTCAGGAAATAAGGGGGGGCCAGGAGCCGGAAGGTGATGTAGTTGTAGAGTGTTACGAAACTCCCCATGATGAGAAACGATATGCCGTAAAGGCAGAGCAGACCCGGGTCCCGCAGCTGCTGGGCCAGCGAGCTGAACAGGTAGCGCGCCGCAAAGGGGCGCCTTTTGAAGTTAGCGGAGGGGGGGAGGGACCTGGCGAAATGAAGGCTCAGGGCGAGGCAGAATATGCCGATGGCGCAAAGGGCCGCGCGCCAGGAAACGAACTCGGTGACCGTTGCCGTGAAGATGCGGCCGGTCATTCCGCCCAGGGCGTTGCCGCTTATGTAGAGCCCGATGGCCGAGGTGAGCGAGGCGGGGGCGATCTCCTCGCTGAGATACGCCATGGCGACCGCGGGCAGTCCCGCCAGGGCGATCCCCTGCAGCAGCCGGAGCGCCAGCAGGGCGGGCAGGGTGTGGGTCAGGGAGGTAAGGAGCGCCAGCAGGGAGGTGACCACCAGCGAGGCGACCATGACCCGCTTGCGTCCGAAGCTCTCCGAAATGGTCCCTGCGAAGAGCATGGCGATGGCCAGCGCGCAGGTGGAGAGCGATAGCGGGAGGCTCCCCATTGCGGCAGTCACGCCGAATTCCCGGGCGAAGACCGGCAGCAGCGGCTGCACGTCGTAGAGCGTGATGAAAGTGACGAACCCCGCCGCGAAAAAAGCCAGGTTGATCTGCCGGTACCGCTTGGTGCCGCTCGTGATGGATCCCATGTCTTCACTCCGCTGTCAAAGGTTACGCGTTTACGGCAGCCTTACCGGCCCGATCGGGGAGGGGCAGTCCGTCTTGGACCAAACCTGGGGCTACTATAGCGCTTGCTTGACGATAACAAAAATATATAATATTGATCATATCGATAAGAGTAGTTGATATTAATGGGGGCGCGCATGGATGTGAGACAACTTCGCTATTTTATCGAGGTGGCCCGGATGAACAGTTTCACCAAGGCGGCGGAGGGGTTGCGTATCGCACAGCCCGCCATCAGCATGGCGGTGAAGAAGCTGGAGTCGGAACTGGACCTGGTGCTGTTCAACCGGCAGGACAAGAAGGTATCGCTGACGGCGGAGGGAGAGATCTTCTTGCCGCATGCCCGGCGCATACTGGACGACCTGAAGGCGGCCGAACTGGAGATGGGGGAGCTTAAGGGGCTTACCAAGGGGGAGGTGCGAATCGGCGTCCCCCCCATGATCAGCGCCTATTTTTTCCCCGACATCATCAGGGACTTCAAGAGGATCTACCCGCAGCTGCATCTTTCCGTCTACGGTGAGGGGGCCGCCCGCATCCAGAAGATGATCGGCCAGGGGGAGCTCGACATGGGGGTGGTGGCCGGCGGGAACTTCCCGGAAAACCTGGAGGTGCGCCGGTTGCTGCGCGAGGAGATCGTGGTCTGCGTACCGCTGGACCACCCTTTCGCCAGCCGCGCATCGGTGACCCTGGCGGAGTTCATCGGAGAGCCGCTGGTGTTCTACAAGGAGGGGTACTATATCAGGGAGTTTTTCCTGGAGGTGCTGAAGGGGACCGGAACCTCTCCCAACATCGTCTTTGAGACCAACCTGTTTTCCCTGGTGAAATCGCTGGTGCGAAACGGGACCGGGATCTCTATCTTCCTGAGGATGGTGGTGGCCGACGATGCGGATCTCGCGGCGGTGTCGTTTGATCCGCCGCTGCACCTGGATCTGCTCATCGCCTGGAAGAGGCATGTCTACCTGTCGCGCGCCAACCGGGCTTTCGTGGACTTCCTGCTGCAGGAGTCGGGGAGAATCAGGGGGTAGGGGCTAGGGGCTGTACCATTCACCCCAGAAGTTCTATGAGCTTGGCGGCGATCTTCTTGGGGGGGAGCACGAAATCCACCGCTCCGGTCTGCGCCGCGGCCTTCGGCATGCCGTAGATGGTCGACGACTTCTGGTCCTGGGCAATGGTCACCCCGCCGACTTTCTTGATATGCCTGATCCCCTCGGCGCCGTCCTTGCCCATCCCGGTCAGCACGATGCCGATCAGGCTGCCGCCCAGCGGCCTGGTCAGCGACTGCATGGTGACGTCGACGGAGGGCTGCACGTAGTTTACCCGCTCGCCTTCGCACAGCACGACCCGCTGGTTCCCGTCCAGCTTGAGATGGAAGCCGCCGGGCGCCAGGTAGATGTTACCTCCCCTGAGGTGCTCGCCGTCCACGGCCAGTGCCACGGGCATGGAGGCTGCGGCATCGAGCCCCCGGGCGATCCGGTAATCCATCTGCTGGGTGATGTGGAGCACGATGACGAACGCAGCGTTCATCGGGGGGAGCTCGCCGAACAGCTCCTTCAGGGTGAAGGGCCCCCCGGTGGATACGCCGATCACCACGAGGTTCCTTTTAAGCATGTGCGCCGCTCGTCACGTTCAAAAGGGTCAGGTAATACTGCAGCGACTCGATAAGCTGGTCCGGGCCAAACGGCTTGGTCATGTAGTCGGTGACATACTCCTGCACCCCGTCCATCTTGGCGTCCGGCTCTCCCATCCCGGTCAGCATCACGATGATGTTCCCGTCGTAGAGCCCCCGCCCGACGATCTCGCGGATGGTGTCCCAGCCGTCCATCTCGGGCATCATGATGTCCATCAGGATCACCCCCCTGAAGCCGGACTCCAGGTGGCTCAGGCACTCCTCGCCCCCCGCCGCGCAGGTGATGTCGAGTTGCACTGACTGGCAGATGATCTCGACCGACGCCCTCACGTATTCGTTGTCGTCGACGATCATTATCTTGTTGTGGTTCATGATTGGGTCCTTTTGCTGCGTGCGTTATTTAATGCCCTTTTCAGCGAGGGCGAGCGTGAAACGAATGGTTGTTCCCTTGCCGATCCCGGCGCTTTCCGCCCAGATCCTCCCCTTGTGGTTCAGGACGATCCTCTTGCAGATGGCAAGCCCCAGCCCCTGGGTGTCCTGGTCGTGGCGCGCAGCGTCGGCCTTGAAGAACTCGTCGAAGATCATGCCGCTCTGCCCGGGCTTGAGCCCCAGGCCATCGTCTTGCACCGACACGGTGACTGCGCCCGGCTCCAGCTCGGCCCAGATGCGGACGGTGCCGTTTTCCGCGGCGTAGCGCGCGGAGTTGGTCAGCAGGTTGTCGAAGAGCAGGGTGAGCTGCTCGGACGACCCCTCTACCACGATGCCCGGGTCTATGGCGTTGACGCAGGTGATGCCGCGCTGCCGGAACAGCGTGGCGCAGCCGTTGATGCAGCACTCCACCGCGCTTGACAGCGGCACCGGCACCGGCTGCAGCGCCGTCTGCCGGCAGGAGAGGCGGACCAGCTCCTGCGCCTTGCTGCTCAACCCCTGGATCTGGTTCACGCTGTTTTGGCAGATCTCCAGCATCCTGTCCAGCGCCGGGTCCGACAGCTGTTTCCTGACCAGGGGGAGCAGGGCAAAGAGCGGCGTCAGGGGAGTCTTCAGGTCGTGTCCCAACTGGATCATCAGCGCTTGCATCATGCTGGAGTGGTGCAGTTGCGCCTCCAGCGTGGACCTCTCCTGCTCGGCCCGCCTGAGCTCGGTGATGTCGCGCAGGGACTGGATCCCCCCCACCCTGGCCCCCTGCATGTTGTAAAGCGGCGCCGCCGAGCTCCAGATGTCGCGCACCTCGCCCCCCATCAGGACCCGGGCCTCCGCGGAGAGGGTCTTTCCCTCCCTCCTGATCCCCGAGTACCGGCGCTCCAGCGTTTCCTGGTCATCGTCGAGCATGTCGATCAGGATCCTCCTGCGCGTACCGTAGAAGGGGAGCGCGTAGGCGAAGTTCCCCTGGTTCAGGATCTCCCCCTTCGGGGTCCCCGTCATCTCCTCGATGGCACGGTTCCAGGCGATCACCGTTCCCTCCCCGTCCACCACGAAGGTGGCGTCCGGCAGGAATTCCAGGATGTCCGCGATCCTGCGGTAGGCGTTCACGGTCTCCTGCTCGGCCCGCCGGCGCTCGACGATGTCCGCCTGCAGCGCCTCATTGGCCGCGCCCAGCTGCTCGGTGCGCCTGCGCACAGCATCTTCCAGCACCGCCAGCTTCAATTCCGCCTGCCTGGAGAGCTGCCACTTCGCCGTCAGCGTCTTCGCCAACTGGCAGACCTCCACGGCGTCGAACGGCTTTTTCAGGACCAGGAGCCGGTCACCCACCTCCAGCCGCTCCAGCACCTGCTCCCAGCTGTAATCGGAATAAGCCGTGCAGATCACGACCTGCAGCCTGGGGTCCGCGGCCCAGAGCCGTTCGATGGTCTCCACGCCGTCCCAGCCGGGAGGCATGCGCATGTCGACGAACGCCATGGCGTAGGGGCGATCGTCTTCCAGCGAGGCGCGCAGCTTCGCCAGTCCCTCCTCTCCCTGGTAGGCGGAGTCCATCTCGAAGCGCGGCGCGGCCGTTTGCGGCTTGGCGCCGAACAGCGCCACCTCCATCTCGTTCAGCTCGTCTGCCGGCGACCTGTCCACCAGGATCTTGCGGAAATCCTCATGTATGGCGGGGGTATCGTCGATCAGCAGGATGCGCCGGTTCTCGACCTGGCTCATGGCCCGCCTCCCGCTGCCGCGCACCCGGACGCGCCGGCAACACACCCGCCGGGAACACGTCTTTGGGCCGACGGCAACTGCGCACGCTGCGTGACTTGCAAACTCTTGAACATCGCCTTCATCTCGCTATGGTGATGACTGAAAACAACGGAACCGAGGGGCGGGTACTGCATCCGGTCGGATCACCGTGGCCACAGCTGCGGTTCTTCCGCAACAGGGAGCCAGACGGTACATTAGCACATATCGCCCGTTTCCTGCACGTCACTTAGCGTGTGCTCCCTCTCACGATGAGCTCCTCGGGGTTGTCAGCCGGGCACGGCCCGGCCTCCTTCTCTAAAAGGCGCGTGACGATCTCGGTGAAAAGCTAGGGCAGCGTCGGCCGGAAGCAGATCCTCGCCCCCCGGCTCACAGCGACGAAACCTTGAGCACCGCGCCGGCGCCGGCGCCGATGGTCTGTCCCACCCTCGCCATGAACTGCTCCAGGGTGAACGGCTTGGCGAGGAAGATGGCGTCTTCACGCGGCGCGCCCTGCCCGGGGCCCGTGCCGTTGCTGTACCCGGAGATGTAGAGCACCGGCAGGCCGGGGCGGCTCTCCAAAAGAGCGTCGTACAGCTCGGGACCGCTCATCTGCGGCATGATCACGTCGGTGGCCAAAAGCTCTATGGCCCCTCGCTCCCGGTGCGCCAGGTCGAGCGCCTGCGAGGGGGTGGCGGCAGAGAGTACCCGGTAGCCGAAGGAGGCGAGCAGTTCCTCGGCCATCTCGCGCAGCATGGTGTTGTCCTCGACCAAAAGGATGCAGCGCCCCTGGCCGTTTTGCTGTTGCAGCGCCGCAGGGGCGTCCGGGCAGCGTGCCGGGAGTGTGGCGGCGGCGTCGGCCGGCAGGTAGATCTCGAACTTGGTCCCTTCCCCCGGGCGGCTCTGCACCACGATGCACCCCCGGTGGTGCTGTACGATGCTGAACACGGTGGCAAGCCCGAGCCCCGTGCCGCGCCCCAGCTTCTTGGTGGTGAAAAAGGGCTCGTAGATGCGGTCCAGCGTCTCCTGCGCCATGCCGTGACCGTCGTCGGAGAGGGCGAGCAGGACGTAGTGGCCCGGTTTGGCACAGGGGTGCTGGGCGGCGAACTCGTGGTCCAGTATCAGGTGCCCCGTCTCCAGGCAGATGGAGCCGGTGCCGGTAATGGCGTCCTGGGCGTTCACCAGCAGGTTGAGCAGGATCTGCTCCAGCTGGCCGCGGTCCGCGTGCACCTGCGCCGCACCCGGGGAGAGCCTCAGATTGATGGCGATGCTTTCCCGCACCGTGGTCCGCATGATGTCCCGGAAGGAGGAGATCACCTCGTTCAGATCGACCCAGGCCATGTCGAGCGCCTGCTTGCGCCCGAAGGAGAGGAGCTTCTGGGTCAGATCGCCCGCCTTCTGCGCGGCCAGGCTCACCGCGTCCACCATGCGCAGCTGCGGGTCGCCTGCCGGGAGGCCGCGCCGCAGCATCTCCGTGTAGACGATGATCGGCGTCAAAAGGTTGTTGAAGTCGTGGGCCATACCCGCTGCCAGCTGCCCCACCGCCTCGATCTTCTGGCTGTGGCGCAGCTGTTCCTCGAGCCCCCTGCGGCTTTCGTCGCTGCGCATCCGTCCGATGGCGATGCTGGCCAGGTGCGCCGCCGATTCGATCAGCAGGAAATCCTCCTCCCGCGGCAGGGCGGGTGCCCGGTGATAGATCGCCACGGTGCCGAGCAGGGTGCCGCTGGGGGAGAAGACCGGCTCGGACCAGCAGGCCCTGAGGCCGGCATCCCGGGCCGCCTGGAAACTGTTCCAGAAGGGGTGCGGCTCGAGATCCCCGACCACCACGCGCCGGCGCAGGAAGGGGGCACTGCCGCACGACCCGTCGCCGTGGCCGATCGGCACCCCGTCCAGCGCCTTGCTGTAGGCGGTGGGGAGGCTCGGCGCCGCGCCGTGGCGCAGCCTGGTGCCGGAGTCGTCGGTAAGCAGCAGCGAGCAGAGCGCCCCCGGGCTTTGCTGCTCGACGAAGCTCGCGATGCAGTTCAGCAGATCCTGCAGCGAGGAGCCGGTGGCGATCCGCTCCAGGATCTTGAGCCGGTTGCGCTCCCGGTCCTGGGATTTTATCTGATCGATGGAGAGCTCGTTCATGGTCTGCCTGCTCCTTGTGCTGCGTTTTGCAGGCTCGTTTGCGCCGCGCCCTGGAGCCAGGGGCGCAGGGTGAACAGTATGGTGGTCCCCCCATGCTTTCCCGGGCTCTCGGCCCAGATCCTCTCCCCGTGATTCGTCACGATCCTTTGGCAGATGGCGAGCCCCAGCCCCTGCGTGCTGAGGTCCTGGCGCGCGGGGTCCGCCTTGAAGAACTCCGAGAAGATCAACGAGATATGCTGCCGATCGATCCCGATGCCGTCATCTTGCACCGAGACCTGGACGGTGCCGTCGGCGAGCCGTGCCTCGATGCGGACCGTGCCGTTTTTGGCCGCATAACGGGCCGCGTTGCTGAGCAGGTTCTTGAACAGCAGCAGGAGCTGGTCCGCCGCCCCCAGCACCTGCAACTCGGCGTCGATCCGGTTCAGACAGCTCACACCGCGCTGGGCCAGCGGGGCGGCCACCTCCGCCACGGCGTATTCCGCGACCTTGGCGAGGGCCACCGGCACCAGTTTCGGGCGCTCCGACTCGGAGGAGAGCCGGACCAGGTCGAGCGACTTGGTGGCCAGCCCCTCGATCTGGTTCACGCACTCCTGGCAGATCTCCAGCATCCGGTCCAGCTGGCTGTCGGTCACCCTCCTCCTGATCATCGGGACCAGTGCGAACAGGGGGGTGAGGGGGGTCTTCAGGTCGTGGCTCAACTGGGCCATCAGGGACTCCATCATGCGCGAGTGGTGCCTCTGCGCCTCCAGCTTGTTCCTCTCCAGCTCGGCCGCCTTGCGCTCGGTGATGTCCAGTATCACCCCGACCAGCCCCTCCGGCAACCCCTTCTGGTCCCGCAAGGCGGCCCGGGTGAAGACGACGTCGCGCCGGGTGCCGTCGGCGTGCCTGACGTGGGACTCGTAGAGCTGGGTCCCTTCTTGCCGCAGCAGTTCCAGGTCCCTGTCGTGGATCAGGTCCGCGAACTCCCTGGGCCAGACGTCGTGCGCCGTCCTGCCGATCACCTGCTCCCGCGACAGACCGACGAAGCTCTGGAAGGTCTTGTTGCAGCCGTTGTAGCGCCCGGCTGCATCCCTGGAGAAGATCGGGATGGGGGCCGTGTCGTAGAGCACCTGCAGGAAGTTCAGCTGCTTTTGTATGGCGTCCTCCGAGCGCTTGCGCTCCGAGATGAGCAGGAAGGCGAAGACGACGAAGACCGCAGCCAGCGTGCCGTTGATGGCACGGATCTTCACGTTGATCCGGTCGTAGCGCGCCAGATATTCGCTCTGCTTCACACCTACGAAAAGTACGCCGATGATCTCGCCGCGGGCGTTTCTGATCGGGTCGTAGGCGGTGAAATAGGGGATACCCAGGATCTCCGCCTCTCCCCGGTAGTGGGTACCTTCCCGGTATATGGCCTGGTAGGCCGGGCCGACCAGCTTGGTCCCGATGGCGCGGCTCCCGTCGGGGCGAAGCACGTTGGTGGCGACCCTGGTGTCCCCCTGGAAAACGGTGGCCCTGCTGCCGGTCAGGCTGTACACCTTGTCCGGCAACTCGTTGTCGCCGTTTATGACGTACTCTCCGACCAGCAGCTTGCCGTCCTCGATGCGGAAATTTCTCCCCCTGCGGTTCATCAGCTCCCAGAAGGTGAGCATGCTGCTTTCCTGCTGCCGGCTCGCCTGGCGCACCGCTTCGTCGCGGATCTGCCTGAGCACCAGGTGGTTGGCGACCATCATGATGAACGCCACGGTGATGGCGGAGATCAGCATGACGCTGGATATTTTCCGGGTCCCGATCCTCACGAAGGCTATCCTTTGGAAGGCACTTGCCCCCCCGGCTGTTCCCGCCGTCCTTCTTTTCCTGTTCCTGGGCGCGTCGGCGCTAACGCTTACACGCCGGAGCTTGCGCCTTCCCCGGAGAACCCGGCAGTCGCCCCGGGGTTACAGGGCATCGCGGTTGCGCCCCGGAAACCGTCACATATTGCGGCAAGCACCGAAATAAAAAGGTTTTGGTCTCTCTGCTATTCGGCTGGTTGATCCGGAACTTTAATGAAAAAGTGGGGGGTTGGCCGGCAGGGTGGGGTGCTGAAGAAACCCCTCCCCTGCAAGGGGAGGGGAGGAAGGGGATGGGGGGTGTCAGGCACTTTCGATTGACGCCTTGGCCGCTGCCTGCTTCACGCTTGTCGCGCCCAGGCGGATTTTCACCAGGTCGGCCAGCATCTGCAGCGAGTCCAGCACCGGGCGCACTCTGGAGGCGGTGGAGTTTTTCCACTTGATCGGCACCTCCGCGACCCGGTAACCGTGGTGCTTGGCGAGGGCCAGTATCTCGACGTCGTAGGCGAAGCGGTCGATCCGGGCCTTGTGGAACAGGCTTCGGGCAACCTCCCCGGTAAAGAGCTTGAAGCCGCACTGGGTATCCTTGAAATCGTCGAGTACCAGGGCCTTGACGATGCGGTTGAACAGCCGGCTCATCCCCCTGCGCCAGCGGGGCTGCGCCTCGACTATCTCGCTCAAGGGAAGCGCGCGTGAGCCGATGGCGATGTGGTGTCCGTGCGAGAACAGGTGCGGCCTGAGCGTTTCCAGCTCTTCTATGGGGGTGGAGAGGTCCGCGTCGGTGACCAGCACCAGGCTGCCCTGGGACGAGAGCACCCCCTTGCGCAGGGCATAGCCCTTCCCCCTGTTTACCGGATAGCTGATCAGCCTGAGCCCCTGCATGTTCTCCGACAGGGCCTGGACCAGAGATGCCGTGTTGTCCGTGCTGCCGTCGTCTACAACCACGACTTCCGCATGGTGACCTGTTGCAGCCAGATATTCCCGGATCCTTTTCAGCGTATCGGGGAGCCTCTTCTCTTCGTTGTAGGCGGCGATGACAATGGTCGTTTCCGGAAGCATGGGAACCTCCTTCGTGCCGATGGCTGTTAGCTGCTCAATCTTCTGCGGGCCTAATAGCTGCCGGTTTTACGAAACGGTATTTCCCGATCAACTGGCGGTATTGCGGCAGATTTTTTACGAAAATGTTGGCGACCTTGTCGGAATATATCAGTACCCAGTTGCTGTCCTTCAAAAGGAACCGGGACAGGTTCGATTTGGTATCGTAGAAAATCCACGTGATATGGTACTTGTCGAGTATGGCTTCCCAGCCGGGCTCGAAGTTGCTTATCTTTTGATACTCCTGAAGCATCCCCGCGCCGTACATGTCGGAGCGTCCGTCAAAAAACACCTTGTACGACGGGTAGCTCCGATAGATCAGATAGTCTCCGAACTCGTCGTTGTTGAACATGTTCCCCGCCATTCTTTCCTTCATCAGGAACTCGCTTGCGGCAACAGGCTTGGTCTTTTCATCGAATGAGTGTGGAAACTTTCCCGAGTAGACAGCGACCGCGACGATGAGTAGCGCCGCCGCGGGCCAGAGGTAGTCGGTGGCGCGCGCATCGAGCCTGGCGACGTTTTCCAGCCGCTTCTTTAAGAACTCCGCCGGCCGGCCGCCGATGGATTCCCGAAGTCCGGTGGCATGCCGTGCCAGAATGGGTGCCGTTATCAGCGCAAAAAGCGGTATGTATCGGGCCGATAACAGTGCCATGTCGGTGAATGTCAGTATGAGAACCAGTTCGGTCGCCTCAACGCCCTTCCTGGAAAGGGCGACTATGGCAATCAGCAGAAGCAACAGGTATTTGAAAGGCATCCTGTCGTGGAAATTTGGGGACAGGAACTCTGAAACATGGTCCATGAGGAATTTGTCCGATACGAGATGAAACGGGAACAGGAGTATCTGGTAGCCGTAGGGGTTGATCAGGCAGACGACCAGACAGGCTGCGATCGTCACTGCCAGTTGCTTCCACTTCTTTGTGCAGGCCGCTCGTCGGGCAGGCGGCGCGGACAGTCTCTGCGCCCAAGCGCCCACCAGGTAGGCGCCCATAAGTATGAACCCGCCCAGATACCCGCCGTGCAGGTTGACCCAAAGGAGCATGATCGGAACCAGCAGGTAAAGGCGGTTTGCTCGGCCGCGGTGCCACGATTCCAGCACGAAGTGGCAGATGATCATCAGCAGGAAGGAGAATACATGGGGCCTTGCCAGCCAGTGGATCCGTGCGGAATCGAAGACGAGAATCGTTACCGCTGTGGCTGCCAGGATATCTGCTTCGTATTCGCGCAATATCTTGAACAGCAGATAGGTGGTGAGTGCCAAAAGGAAAGCGAAGAAGGTGACGATGCCCGTCAAGCCGAGCCAGTTGTGCACCAGCGCCATGATCACTTCTGAGAGCCACTCGTGGGCGGTCCATGGCATCGCAGGGGTATGGAAGGAGAAAATGTCGCGTTTGGGTATGGACAGCGTCTCGATGATGTACTCGCCGGCGCGTATGTGGTAGCCGGTGTCGCCGTCGCCCAGGAGTCCGGCGTTGTTGGAGAAGAACAGGTAAAAGAAAATTACTATGAAGAAGAGATCTGCGATCGAGGGGATGAGGTTCACTCTGAGGGTGCACTGTTTTTCCATAGTCGCTGTTCCGATAGTACGTGGCCCCGGGCGATGAATCTCTGACCGTGCCGGCGCGGCTGTGTCTGGCATGGAGGCAACCCTAAAGTCAGCCGATGATGACCTCGTTACCGACAACACTCTCTGACGCCGATACGGTGCCTGCAGGAAGCTCTATCACCCCCGCGGACCGCAGCCACACCCTGGTCATCCTCTGTGGCTGGAGATTTTCTACAGTCTCAATGATCCGGTTGTTCTTGTCGAGAAAGACGACGTCTATGGGGAACTTCATCAGGAAGGTATGCACCCCTTTGCACGGTCTGATAAGCAACCCCTCTCCCGGGGGTAGCGCGGCTCTCCCCAGAAGCCCCTTGGCCCGGGAACAAATGGTCGCCGCGACGCGGAGGGTCCGGGCCAGTTCCTTGCCGGAATCGCCATTGAGCGCCCTCATCTCCGTACGCCGGATCTATCCGGACCGATTTCCTGGTGTGATCCTTGCCGATATGCCAATCGGCGCGATACCGGCAAGGATTTGCGCGTCACTTCTTTCCCTGTCTCACGTAGCTCAGTGCCAGTTGAACGGATATGATCAGCAGAATAAAAGTGTTGAAATCGATTTTCATGGGATCACCTCCTTGGCTTAAACATTATTTGGCTCCCTGACGCGTCCTGGTTCGCTTCGATCACTCGAATATCTTGCCGATCTGGATGAGGGCGGGTCCCAGGATAACCACCAGCAATGCGGGGAAGATGAACAGTATCAAGGGGAAAACCATCTTGATGGTCGTTTTTGCGGCGGCCTCTTCTGCGATCTGCCTTCTTTTGATCCTCAGGCTGTCGGCGTAGCTGCGCAGCGCCTGGCTCAGACTGGTCCCGAACCTCTCGGTCTGGGCCAGCATGGTGACGAAGGACCTGACGTCGTCGACCATGGTGCGCTCGGCCATGTCCTTGAGCGACTCGATGCGCGGTTTGCCCGCCCTGGTTTCCATGGTGGCGATCCTTATTTCCTGTGCCAGCGGATCCTTGCCGAACTGCGGGGTTTCCGTGGTCCGCATCAACGCGGCATCCATGCTGAGCCCCGCCTCCACGCAGACCGTCATCAGGTCGAGGATGTCCGGCAGGGTGTGGAAAATCTGCAGCTGGCGACTCTTCTTCTTGGCGTACAGCCAGTAGCTTGGCAGCAGGTAGCCGGCGATGGCACAGATCGCCATCAGCAGCAGCGACTGACTGGTGACGGCGGCATGCCGCCAAGCCGCATAAAAGACGAGGTAAGACAGGGGCAGGGCGCAGGCGAGCAGCAACTTCGCGCCGAAAAACTGGTACACGCTGTCCCGGTTGAGCCCCGCAGCCACCATCATCTTGCTGTACTTGGACTGCTCCTTGGCCGGCAGCTTTACCTTTACCGCCTCGCCGATGCGGCTTAGCTTGTAGGCCCAGGTGCCGGACTCGACGGGCGCCTGGGCCTTCTCGTTCTTCGAGGGGAAAAGGCTTTCCAGCCGTGCGGTCAGCACGCTTTTTCCGAGCAGCAGCTGATAAAATACCGCGATCGAAAGCAGCATGACCGACGTGAATACGATGATTGTGATCAGATAGATCATAGCTCTCGCCTATATCTTTATTTTGATGATGTTCCTGATTACCAGCAGGCCGAGCAACTGCATGCCTGCGGCAGCGGCCAGTACGTAGATCCCCATGGGCTCCTTGATCAGGACCGACTCGTATTCCGGGTTGAGGATGTTGAAGGCGATGAAAGCCACCACCGGCAATGCACCAAGCACATAGCCGGACATGCGCCCCTGGGCCGTGTAGACCTGGACCTGTCTGCGGATCCTGAGCCGCTCCCTGATGGTCGTGGACAACTTGTCCAGCACGTCCGACAGGTTGCCGCCGGTTTCGGCATTGATGCCGACAACGGTGGTGAAGAACCTCAGGTCAAGGCTGTCGATCCTTTCGTTGAGGTTGGTCAGCCCGTCGGTGATTCTCAGCCCGAGCAACTGCTGGTCGTATGCCGTCTTGAACAGTTCGCCCACCGGGGAGGGAAACTCCTGCCCGACCAGTTGCACGGCGGTTGTGAATGAGTGGCCGGCCCGCAGGGAACGCGCGATCATGGTGAGGGCATCGGGGAACTGCTCGGTGAACTTGTCGACCCTTCGCGCCGCCTTGACATCGAGGTACAGCCTGGCGAAAAGGACACAGAGCGCCGCAGCCGGCAGCGCCAGTAAGACCGATCCCGTTCGCCACAAAACCAGCGCGGCGCAGACGGTGGCCAGACCTGCGGTGATCATCACGAAGAGCGATACGGCGATATCAAGCCCCGCGCGGTCCAGGTTCCGGTCCAGATTGCGGGTCAAGGGGAGCCGTGCGAAAAACCGGTCCCCGGGGGTCGTCTCCCGGGTGATCTCGGACCTGAGGTCATCCGGAATCTCCCTTGCCCCCGACCTTGCCATGCGCTGCAGCCGTCTTTTCAGCTCGGCCTTCGGGGAGGCCTGCTGCTGCACCACCCCCAGGTAGATGGCAACGAGGACGCAAAAAACGGTGAGGAATATGAGTGCGATGATGGGGAGAAGCACCACGACCTCCTAGTTCTCGAAGACCCCGTCGGGGAGTTCATAGCCGAAAAGCTTGAAGCGCTGGGCAAAGCGCGGGCGCACCCCTGTGGCCCGGAACTCGCCGACCACCTTCCCTTCCCTGTCGATCCCTTTCTGCTCATAGACGATCACGTCGTGCATCACGATGGTGTTCCCTTCCATGCCGGTGATCTCGGATATCTTCACGATCTTGCGCGTGCCGTCCGAGAACCTGACCAGCTGGATCACCAGGTTCAGCGCCGAGGCCAGCTGCTCCTTGATCGCCCTTTCCGGCAGGTCCAGCCCGGCCATGAGCACCATGGTTTCCAGGCGGGCCAGGGCGTCCCTGGTGGTGTTCGCGTGAACGGTGGAGAGGGAGCCGTCGTGCCCGGTATTCATCGCCTGCAAAAGGTCCAGGGCCTCTCCGCCGCGCACCTCGCCGATGATGATCCGGTCCGGCCGCATCCTGAGCGCATTCCTCAGCAGGTCCCTCTGGGTTACCTCGCCTCTCCCCTCGATGTTGGACGGCCTGGTCTCAAGCCGCACCACGTGCTCCTGCTTCAGGTGCAATTCGGCCGAATCCTCGATGCTCACCACCCGCTCATCGTGGGGTATGAAGCCTGAAAGGACGTTCAAAAGCGTGGTCTTGCCGGTTCCCGTCCCCCCCGAAATGAGGATGTTCAGCCGGGTCTGTACCGCCCCTTCCAGAAGCTCCGCCATTCTATGGTCCAGGGTCCCCCCTTTCAAAAGATCGCTCATGCCGAGAGGCTCCAGCCCGAAACGGCGTATGGAGAGCACCGGACCGTCCAGCGCCAGGGGGGGAATGATCACGTTCACCCGCGAGCCGTCCGGAAGCCTCGCGTCGACGTAGGGGGACGACTCGTCGATCCTCCTGCCGACCTTGGAGACGATGCGCTCGATGATCTGCATGAGGTGCGCGTTGTCGCGGAAGCATACGTCGGTCTTGATCAGCTTGCCCGCCTTCTCGATGTAGACCTTGGAGCAGTTGTTCACCAGGATGTCCGAAATCTGGTAGTCGGCCAGCAGGGGCTCCAGCGGGCCGAGCCCGAAGGTCTCATGCTGGATCTCCACTATGAGCCGGTCCCTTTCCATCTGGTTCAGGGGGATCCCTTCCCCGATGATGAGGTTCTCTATGACCGCCCCGATCTCTTTCAACAGCTCGCTGTTACTCATCAGATCCATCTTTGCCAGATCGATCCTGTCGATCAGGCGCCGGTGGATGCGAATCTTCATCTCCTGGAAGTATCCGGTGTCCGGCGTCGCCGCCTGGACGCTGGGAATTTTGAACGGATCATCGAGTAGCATGCGGCTCTCCTTTGGACTTCGCGCCGGCCGTCTGCGCACTCCCGTCGGCCGGCCAGGGGTGCTGGCGGATCACTTCTTCACCCGCTCGGCGAGCCCCAAAAGCGACTTGCTGATCGGTGAGCGGGGCAGCAGCTTCACGACCGGCATCCCCTTGTTGATGGAATCGACCACGCTGGCGTACTCGTTGGGTATGGCCTGGAACACCGGCCTCCCCAGCACCTTTTCGGCGTCCTTGACCTGGATGTCCGACTTGGGGAGGTACCTGTTGATGACGAGCTTCACCCGGTCGCTGCCAAGCCCCTTCGCTTCCATGGCGCCGAGGTAGCGCCTGGTATTCTTGAGCGCCGGCAGGCTCAAGGTGGTGGTGAACAGTATCAGGTTGGAACAGTTGAAGATCGACAAGTTGCAGCCGGCCAGCTGCCCCACGCAATCGACCACCACGTAATTGAAGATACCCCTGAGCAGTTCCATGATGCGTTGCACCTGCTCCGGGGTGATGGAGACGGCTTCGTCCACCTCGAGAGGCTCGGTGAGCACGAAGGGGCCTGAGGCGTGGCGGGTCATGACGCTCATCAGGAAGTTTGCATCCAGCCGCTCCACGTTGGTCGTGACGCTGCTCAGCGTGTAGGTCGGATTGACGTTGAGAAAGGTGCTGACATCGCCGGCCTCCAGATTGAGGTCGACCAGGGCGACCTTGGTCCCCTCCCCGGCGAGGGCCGCCGCGAGGTTCACCGCCACGGTGGTCGTCCCCATGCCGCCGATCGGGTTGTACACGGCGATGATCTTGCCGGCCGGGACCTCTTCGGCCGGCGCGCTGAACAGGAACCGCCCCACCTTCTGCAGGGACTGCTTCAGCTCCTCCTGCGCGATCGGGCGCAACAGGTACTCGACGGCACCCGCGCGCATGAGCGCGAGGATCCATTCGGAACTCTTCTCCGAGGAGCAGGCGATCACGGAGACCCGAGGATAGAGCAGGGTGATGCACTGGACGTCCTTGACCCCCTTTTGCAGGTCGTCGACTCCCAGAAAGACCACGTTCGGGGCGTTGCGCTGGATCGCCGAAGCGCCGTCGGTGAAATTGTCCACCGAGCCGGCCAGCGTTATGGATTCGGAGTACGGTCTCAGGGTGGATATGATGGCGTCCCTGGATCCGCGGTCCGGATCGATGATCACGATGGAAAATTGTGAAGGCATAAGTCCCAAGCCTCCTGCGTTCAAGTTGGCTGTACTGTCAGCCAGCAAAGCCCCTGGCCTGTCGCGACGGGGAACTCGCGTTACGCGGCCGTTTCGCCCCTGGGTCCGCGCCTTAAGGTGTCACAGCCCCAGCGGCATCCATCTCAGCTCTTTCTCCTGCTCCGGTGTCAACTCCCGATCGGTCGGCAGTGCCGTCTTGACCCCCGGGGCCTTCGGTTGCTCCACCTTGGGGGTGATGAAGAAAACCAGCTCCTTTTCGGTGAGATCGTTCTGAGTGGAACGGAACAGGGCGCCCAGGATCGGGATGTCCCCCAAAAGAGGGATCTTCGACATGGTCTTGATCTGCTCTTCCTGGAGCAGGCCCGCCAGCACCAGGCTTTCGCCATCCCGAAGCTCGACCGTGGTCCGGACGTCACGGGTATCGATGATGGGATAGCCGTTCACCGCCAGTGTCCCTGCAATGCTGCTCACCTCGGCCGGGTCGATTTTCAGCTTGATCAGGCCGTTCTCCATCACTTCCGGCTTGAACTTCAGTTTTATGCCGACCGTCTCGAAGACGATGGAACTGGTGGCCACACCGCCGGCGCTGACCAGCACGCTGTAGGGGATTCTGCTGCCGGCCAGGAAATTCCCCTCCTCGCCGCTTTTTACCAGCAGGTTCGGCTCGGCCAGGATCTTGGCCAGTCCCTTGGTGCTGAGCGCCTGGAGCACCGCACCGATGCCGGACGGGAAGTAGGAGACCCCGAGTTGGAAGGTCTCCAGCGGGTCGAACCCCCCGATCCCGGATGGCCCTTTGCCGTTGATTCCCGGCGGCGCGCTGGTGCTGGTTTCCGTCGATGGGGAGCCGACCAGGTTGGTGAAACCCTCCGCTTTGCTTCCCTTGACGATGGCGCTGATGCCGAGCTTCTTGAGGGAGGTCTTGTCGATCTGGGCAACCTTCACCTGGAGCAGCACCTGCTGCGGCGAGTCGATGGTGATGTGGTTCAGAACCTTGGCCGCATAGGCTTTCGCGATCTCCTCGGCCTTTTTCGAGGTTTGCTCATTGGCGACGCTCCCGGAAAGCACCAGCGTCTCCTTGACGAACTGGACGGCTATCTCGTCGTCGGGCGCATATTCCCTGATCTGGGACTCGATCGGGTCCCGGTCACCGACCACCTGGATGTCGAAGAAGGTCGGCTTTTCGACGTTCTCTTCCCAGACGATCAGGTTGGTGGAACCGATCTTCTTGCCGTTGATCAGCAGCTGCTTGCGCTGCAACGGCTCCGGAACGGCGATCACGTCCGGGTCGGTGATGGTGACCGCCCGTGCCGGGTTGTTGAGGGTAAGGAGCACGCTCTTGTTGACGACCACCGGCATCAGGACGCCGCCGAAGACCACGCCGGCGTTCAGAAGCAAGAGCAGGGAAATCTGAATAGACAGCAGCACCATCTTGAAATGACGGAAATTCATTGGCTACCTCGGTCCATGAAGTTTATGTGTCGGCTCTTCACTCGGCATACTGCCTTGTTGATTTCTCGGTCCCCCTCATGATGACCAGGGTATAGGTGGCCGGGGGAGGAGGGGCGGCCTTCACCATGAGCACGGGCTTTTGGGAACGGGCCCGGGTTGCCGGGGGGGGGGAGGCGACTGGCACGCGCTCCATGCCGCTCAATACCTTGGCTATCGTCGCGCCCTTTGAATTGACCTGTGCGCTGTCCGTGATGTTTCTGAGCAGCAGTTGCAGGGAACCCTTGCTGGCGGAAAGGACCAGCCGCTCCGCGTCCGCGGGGACGAGGTCCAGGGTGACCGTCGGCACCACGATCGGTTTGCCCTCCTTTTGGTCCGTGACCTGCCCGGTGGCGAGGATCGGGACATTCTCCAGGATGATTTTGCTGACGCTTTCCTTGTCGTTGCCCGGCACGGCGGTGGTGACGATCACATCGACGCGGTCGTTGGGGGTCAGGAAGCCGGCGACGCCGGCCACCTCGTTGACCGCCACCGTTACCGCCCGGTGCCCCTGAGGGACCACATAGGTCATGAAGCCGGACCCCGGGGCGCCCGATTTCGGCTTGAGCTTCTGCTCGGTTACCGCATCGCCCCGAGTGATGGGGCGGACGGCGACTCTGTCGACCAGCGACTCGGCGAGCTGGGCGCTACCCGGCGGGATGCTGTCCTTGGGCCATGAGGTCACCTTGAGCTGAGGCTCGGTGATCATGGTTCCGATCGGGATATCGACTGCCGCGACGACGATCCTCTCCGGCTGGACCGCCTTGACGGAATTGATTTCCTTTTGCAGGTAGCCGTAGGTAAGCCATGCCGCGATCCCGGCGAAAACAAGCGCGAATACCGAGACCACGATTACTGCTTTCGGGCGCGTCATATTCCGTCCCTCCTGGTTTGCTGAAGTTTATCCACAACGCACTTGGGGTCTGACCGGTTTGGTGATAGCTTGAAGGGTTCAACTCCGGAAGGCATTCTCCCAGGGGCGTCCCTGCCAAATCGTCGTCACGCAGCCTGTCTTCGCGCCCGGACCTGGGCGTGGACTGCTGTGCCTGGTATTTTTAAGGCGACGGCATTGGATGTTACAGATGCCGTGCACGTTTTTTTTAGAGAGAAGTTGTAACTGACTGCCGCGGGAAACAGGTGCTGCGGATGGCCATGGAATAACTGCAGCCGCGATTGCACCTGTCGATCCCCTCCTGTTGCCTCTTAATGCTTCATTGTCAAACTGGAATGCCTGCAAGGAAGCATGCGGTGCTTCCTTGCAGGCATTGTCGCCTTTAGGACCCGGAGGGAGCTGTTATTGCACTGTTCACCTTTTGGAAGGTGTTGTTCGCGTTGCTTCCGATGCCTCTCACCGCAGCTATTACAACTATAGCTATCAATACCAGGATCAATGCATACTCTACCAGCCCCTGCCCCTTGTCATCTTTCAAGGCCTGAATCGAATTCCCATACAGTTTTTTTAAGTGGCTTAACATGATGGCATCTCCTTTTTGGTTGTATTTTACAGCGTGGGTGAAGGCCTCCGCCTTCCCCTGTTTGGGTCATGCAGCTACCCGTTGCCAGACAACCCTCCAGTTGTTGATGGGAATCTTTCCAATCACCTGCCCGCGTTGGTCACCGCGTTGTTGATCGGCTCATATAGGCCGGAGTTCACGGAAGCTCCAAACAGTCGCAACCCCACCACCACCACGAACGCGATCAGCATCAGTAATATCGAGTATTCCAGCAGCCCCTGTCCTGCAGGGCACTTCAAACAGGCGGCAATTTTTGAGCGGGATTCGCTTCTGGGTTTCATTTAAGCCCCCGTGCAACGAGTTACCTGCAGGTTTTGGGTTGCCGGGTCGAACTCAGACTGTCTCGGAAGGTGGCGGCATCTCGCCTTAGAATATTTTAACCTTAAAATATTTTAACCAATACTACGACGGCAGTAAAAAACTGCAAGAAAGTTTTTTTTTGGCAGAACCGATTTGAATTGAAGATTAAATAAGTATAATTCGTTGGGGCGGATGCTGAAGCCACCCTGGTTTGCCTCTGCACTTTTTTTGAACATAACCTGCTGAGTAAAAAGCGGAGGAGCATGCATGCGCAGCTTCAACTCGCCACAACCCCCTGACAGTCTCGATGGTGCCGGACTGACACAGGCTTTGGTTGACGACCTGGTTCTAAAGCATCTGTTGCGCATGGGCGAGTTCAAGATGACAGATGTAGCCGAACGGGTGAGACTGCCTGTGTCTATCGTGGAATCCGTGCTTGAGGGGCACCGCAGGGAGCATCTGGTGGAGGTCAAAGGTTCTGCCAATTACGCCAAGACCTCGTATGTCTTCCGGTTGACGGAGGCCGGGCGCAAGAAGGGGCGGGAGGTCCTGAAACTTTGCCGTTACGCAGGACCTGCTCCGGTTTCCCTGGAGCATTACTGCGATATGGTCCGAAGGCAGACCATGAAAGGGGGCGTCGGTGGCGAGGCCGCGTTGCAAAGCGCCCTTTCGGGTCTGGTCCTTGATGAGGGGATATCGAGGCGTCTCGGCCCGGCAATGACCTCAGGGCAGGCGGTGTTCCTTCACGGACCGGCGGGCAACGGAAAGACCTCGATAGCCGAGGCCATCGGACGGGCCATGCCGGACAACATATATATACCTTACGCGGTGGCAGTCGGGGGTGAGATCGTCAGCCTGTTTGACCCGGTCTGCCATGAGAAGGTTGAAACGCAGCAAGATCCCAGGGACTGTGATGCCAGGTGGGTCTTGATCAAGCGCCCCGTGGTTAATGCAGGAGGCGAGCTGTCACTGAAGATGCTCGACCTCACCTTCAGTGAGGGGGCAAGGTTTTACGAGGCGTCCCTGCAGATGAAGGCCAACAACGGGCTTTTCATACTGGATGATTTCGGCAGGCAGCAGAGTGACCCGACCCATATCTTAAACCGGTGGGTGGTGCCTTTGGAGCGGCACATCGACCATATGACCCTGGAAAGCGGTATGAGATTTGTCATCCCCTTCGACGTGCTGGTCGTCTTTTCCTCTGATCTGAATCCGAAGGACCTCGTTCACGACGCGTTTATCAGGAGGCTGCGTTACAAGATCTGCATCGACCGCCCGACCAAGGAAGAATATCGGGCAATATTCAAAAACATGTGCAGCTCACGGGGAGTAGAGTTCTGTCCCAAGGCTTTCGGTTACTTGGAGGAGCAGTGGTACGGGGCGCACGGGATCCCTCGCAGCGCCTGCCACCCGAGGGATCTCATCGACCACATCGTTACCTGCTCGCGCTATTACGGCAAAGCTCCGCAACTCACTCGGGAAAACCTGGCTGCTGCCTGTGCGGACTACTTCGCGCTGAAGTGACTCGCAAGGTGCAACGGAAAGCACGTTGACATCGGCAGGGTAATTCACACTGAAAAAAATAAAATGAACCTATAATACCGGGCGGCCATGAACAGAAAAGGGCAGACAACTGTAGAATTTGCACTGACGGCCCTGGTGGTTTTCGCCGTCTTGTTCGCGATAATCGACTTCGCCGTCATGTTTTACGTAAACCTGACCATGCAGCACGCGGTCCGCGAAGGGGCCCGGTACGCCGTCACCGGCCAGGGGGGCAATAACGGTGTGCAGCGTAGAAAGGCCCTGGTAGAGAAAATCCAGGCCTGCTCCAACGGTCTTTACGCAAAAAACGCCAATCCCCAAAAGGAGCCGACTGTCAGCGTCGTTACGCCGAGCAGAGCTGCCAACTTCTCCAATTACACCGGAAGTCAGGTCAGTGACACCGGTAACCCGAGCGAGATAATCATCGTGAGCTTGGCGTATTCCTGGCCTTTGTTGACTCCCATCGTCAGACCCTTCTTTGCTGACGGCAAATATGCGTTCGTAGTGCGCGCCACCATGAAACATGAACCGTGGGAGTTGCGAAAATGAAATCCCGACCATGTTCTAAGTTGACTGGCCCGAATGGCCAAAGCGTGGTTGAACTGGCTCTGGTATTGCCGTTTTTGGTGGTGCTGATGTTGGGACTGGTTGACCTGTCGCGGGCAATACAGGCACATAACATAATCGCGAACATGAGTCGCGAAGGTGCGAATTTGAGGTCACGTACATCCTTGGACGATCAGGATATCATGAATTCATTGGCCAACACAGCACAGCCACTCGCCATGAGCAGCAAGGGAATGATGTACATAATCAAGGTGCAGGGAGTTGCGGGTTCGGATCCCATAATAAAGGCAGTAGCCTGGGAAAAGGGAAGTGGTCCAAACAGTACGGTTGATGTGAGTTATGTGTCGAAAATGCTGGGCAATAGAAAAATTGAAGATAAAGACAATCTATACATCTTCGAGATATTTTACAAATACGACAGCCTGTTCAAGCCTAGTGGATATTATGGGGGACTCTCTCCCCAACTTCATTCCGTATCGATTTTTTAGCAGAGGATCGAAATCATGGAACTTCTTCAACGAAAGTCAAAAGGTCAGGTGTTGGTTCTAGTAGCTTTATTGATGTTTGTACTGCTTGGAGTAGCTGCCTTGGCTATAGACATAGGCAGGGCCTACGGAGTAAAGGCAAAGCTGAATGCGGCGGTCGATGCCGCGAGCTATGAGGCCGTAAACACCCTTGCGCAAGGTAGTGGTGAAGATGACATGAAATCCAGAGCTGCAGAGGCGGCAGGTACCTATTTCGAAGCAAATTATCCTCTCAAAGGTTTTTTGGGTGCAATTCGACCTGCTCCTACCGTGACGGCCGATCGCGACCAAAGGACCGGAAAATGGCGGGTGAATGTTTCAGCTACTGCAAAAATGCCTACAGTTTTTGCCGGACTGCTGGGATGGAAATCCATGGATATCGGTGCAGCCTCAGAGGCAGTAAGAGCAACAATAGACATGGTGCTGGTACTCGACACTTCAAGTTCCATGGCAGCGGCCTTCCCTGCAGTTAAGCAAAGAGCAGAATACTTCGTCACTTTATTCGATAAATTGGACGACAGACTAGGGTTGGTGGCTTTTTCTACCGGGGCATTGCCAGTCGTTTCTATCTGCGGGGAGTACCCGAACACCACCCAAAAAGATCCGAAGCCAAATACGCTGAGTTGCGGCAGAGGGTTCGCGCCCACATCGGTGCAGAATGCAATCAGTTACCTTAATGCCGGTAGCAAAACAGCCTCTGAAGAAGGAATGAAAAAGGCTCTGGATCAATTGAACGCCGTGAAAACCGCTGAGCGGTCAGGACACAGGGTTATCGTATTCTTCAGCGACGGTGCGCCGAACACCTTTAATGGACGGTTTCCTCTAAAAACCGGGGGGGGCGTAGAGGGTAACCTTTTTTCCGGTATATTTGTTGGGCAACGTGCCGAGGAGGTTTTTAACCCAAACAGGTATGATGACGCCGGCGTAAATTACCAGATAGCTTCCCTGCCGGCGACTGACCTCACCGGCACCATTCCCACCGCAAGCTATAACAATAAACGGACTCTGACCGGGAACACGAGTGATCTCTATATCAAATGCGATGCCAATGCGGCCGCCCGAAACATGACGGAAAACGTGGCCAACATGGCACGTGAGGATGGTATTACGGTTTACGCCATAGGCTTTGGAGAGATCGATGCGCGGCAAATGTTTGATTCCAATTGCAGCACCTACAACGAAATCGGTTCAACTATAATGAAGCGCCTTGCTAACACCGAGGATTCTGATTCCTACAACCCCGATCAATCTGCCGGCCTTTACTGTAAAGCACCAGACACCGATGCCTTGAAGTTATGTTTCGAGAAAGTGGCGAGTGCGATTTTGCGCATATCCAAGTAGGAGCCGTCAGTGCTCTGTGCTTCCTCCCTACTCTTATCGCCAGCGCCGCAGCTACAACTATCGCTGACCGCGAGCCTCCCTCCGCGGGACAGCCTCGTTCCAAAGGCCTCCCTCCTGCTAACCCACAATTTTGCTTGACCACCTTCCAGAAAGACTGCAGTATTCTGTGCTAGTCTGAAAGATTTTTTCACTGCATCTGTCTGGTCGCGTTCGCAGGAGCCAGGTGATACGGCAGGAGGGGCTGTTGGGAAATTACGGCGTAGTTGTTCTGGATTTTGAAACAACAGGACTGTCACCTGATTGTGGTGACAGAACCATTGAGGTGGGGGCGGTACTTGTGCAGGATAACCGGGTCACGGATCGTTTCCAAAGCTTGATGAACCCGGGAATGCGTGTGAGCAGCTTCATCGAGCAATATACCGGCATCACGAACCAAATGCTGCGGTCCGCTCCGCCGGCAGCCGAGGTGATGGAGCGGTTCGCTGCCTTCATGGGCCGGCACCATCTGGTAGCCCACAATGCTTCCTTTGACCGGCGCTTCCTCGATTCGGAACTCACACGTATCTCCCTGGCCCGCAAACAGGATTTCGCCTGTTCCATGCTCATTTCGCGCAGGCTAAACGCCGACGCACCGAGCCACAATCTGGAAGCGCTGGTACGCTACAAGCAACTGGCAACAAGCGGCGTGTTCCACCGTGCCTTGGCCGATGCAGAAATGACCGCGCAGTTGTGGATAACAATGGTCGAAGAGCTGAAAAAAAAGCACCAGCTCAGGGTGGTTTCCTTTGAACTGATGCAGCGCATCATGAAGCTTTCCAAGAGGGCTTTGCCGGACTTCCTGAATCTGCTGGCGCAGGAGCGGTAAATTGAGGCGTTGCTGAGGGCACTGCCGCCTCCCTGCGTGCGGTCCAGATGAAGCCGAGGGGGGCTGGTGGCTGGCCTGTCGCGCTTTGCATCGATGATGGCACAACCGAGTTAGTTGCGCTGCCCGATCTCCGCCAATTGCCTGCCGAACTCCTCTGGATCGCTTGTCGGTGCGCGGCAAGTTCTGTTCTCGCAAAGGTAGGCAACGGCGAGATTCCCGTTTGCTTTCTTCCCTTTCAATACAGGTACCAATTCACTGGCTCGGTCCAACTCTCCCCCCTCGCAGACGATGACCAGTGAACGGTTGGCTAAGAACAGTTGGCGGAACTTCTGCAATAGGCCGTCTGCTGCCTGCCGGTTGCCGTGAGGCGCCACGATGACAATCTGCTTCTGTACATCCTGCAGGAAATCGAGCGCCAATAGCATTTCGGTGAGAGCTGACGGAGCTGAAGAGAGCCGGGATCCAAAGGCGTTTAGCACCGCCTTGGCCTGGTCCAGAAAGCGCGGCTCCTCCGTCAGGCCGTTTAGCCTCAACAGGTTCATAACCATCACGGAGTTCCCAGAAGGCACGACACCGTCATAAGCCGGTTTCTCTCTGGCGATCAGCTTTTCGTGGCGTGATCCTGTCATGAAATATCCTCCCTCCGCGAGATCTGCGAATTCATCCTGCACAACCGCGGTCAACTGCAACGACCTCTCCAGCCACAACACCTCCCCTGTGATTTCGAAGAGGTCGACAAGTCCGGCAATGCAGAAGGCGTAATCGTCGAGGAAACCCTCTCCCTTTGGCCCGCCCTCCTGGTGGCTGTGGGTCAACCTGCCACCGATCGTCATGTTATCAAGCACGAATCGAGCGGTCTTGCATGATTGATCGACCGCGTCACTTTGGTTAAGGATCAGGCCGGCGCGCGCGAAGGCGGAAATCGCCAAGCCGTTCCAAGAGGCAAGGATCTTCTCATCTCTGAGCGGCAGCGGCCGATGGCTGCGAGTTTGGTAAAGGACCTCGCGCGACTGCTCTACAATCTCCTGTACGCTCTCCTCGCTGAGGTTGAGTTCGCGAGCTACCTCCGCTGTTGTTTTTTCACGGTGCGGAATACTACGTCCCTCGAAGTTGCCGGGATTTTTAATGCCGTAGTACGCGGCAACGATCTCACCGCACTCCCTGCCTAGACTCGCAATAACTTCCTCCGGCGTCCAGGTGAAGAAGAAACCCTCGTCCCTCTTTCCCTCGCTGGTAAGGCTATCCGCGTCAGTGGCAGAATATAATCCTCCCTCTGGTGAGGTCATCTCCCGCTGCAAGTAGCGCAGTATCTGCCGGACCACTTCAGCCAAGTCACCGTCCCCTGTCAGCTGATGCCCTTCCAGATAGGTAATGGCTAACAGTACGTTGTCATACAGCATTTTTTCGAAGTGAGGAATGAGCCAACCTTCGTCGGTTGCATAGCGGTGGAAACCGCCGCCGATTTGGTCGTAGATGCCCCCGGCAGCAATGCGCCGCAGGGTGAGTGCCGCCATGGATAGGATATTTCGGTCTCTGTTTCTGCTGTACTGGCGCAGCAATAAACGAACTGGCAATGAGCTCGGAAACTTCGGGGCTCCGAGTACTCCTCCGTTTATGCTATCGAAACGATCACGGTAGCTTTGGACCACCAGATCCAGCGACACATTCTGAGCAGATGCCACGCGCTGCGCCGGTGCAAGCATGCTCTGGACCGCCTCGGTTAATTGCAACCCGGCTTGTATTAACCGCTCCGGGTTGGCCTGGTAAACCTCCCCGAGGCGGCGCAGTAGTGAAAGAAACCCGATTCCGCGGCTATTGTCATAGGGGGGAAAATAGGTGCCGCCGTAGAACGGTTTCTTCTCCGAAGTCACAAATACGTTAAGCGGCCATCCTCCCTGAACGCCCATGGCATGCAAAGCGCTCATGTAGATTGTGTCGATGTCAGGGCGCTCCTCACGGTCCACTTTGATAGCGATGAAATTGCGGTTCAGGAAAGAAGCGATCTTCTCATCCTCGAAAGACTCCTCCTCCATTACATGGCACCAGTGGCAAGTAGCGTAACCGATGCTCACTAGGACCGGCCTGCCGAGCTGACTGGCAAGGTCAAATGCCTCATTTCCCCAAGGGAACCAATTTACTGGATTATGGGCGTGCTGCAGCAGATACGGGCTCGTTTCCAGGAAGAGCAGGTTTGTGTATTTGGCACGTCCGGCCCCACGCATGTGTCGTGTACGTGGTCGGTAGTTTTCTCCGCGGGATTCGCGGAGTTTTTCAAATAGCTTCCATGGAGGAGGCGGGAGATCCTCTGTGCCGGGAAGTTCTAGGTAGAGGTCTTTAAGAGAGCTATCCATAAAATCTCCTGAAGTGCTGGAACGAATGACAATGTGCAACATCATTTTTACCTCGCACGTTCACGATTATAACAGACTTCGCATTTAGAGTTCTTTGTAATATGCCGCTTTGACCTGACTTGGTGCAGCAGATGTCGTAAGACGGTCCACCTAACCTTGAGGGGGCGACAGCACGGAACCGTCCCCTTTTTTAACGGCCGGCCGCGTGCCAAAAGCAGCTATGTCGTATATAATAAGAAACTGTTAATCTGATCCCGCCTTTGGAGCAGGCAAGGGCGGTGAAGGAGTAAGCGTGGCTGCACCGGCAAGAGTTGACAAATCGGCGGAAGAAACCACGCACGGCAGGCTACTGCGGTCCATTCCGCTATTCGCCTGTCTCGACCCTGCGGAATTTCATGAAGTGCAACTCCGAATGGTCGAAAAAAGGTTTCACAAGAATCAGGTTGTTCTCCTCGAGGAGGACACGGCCAGCTATATCTATATCGTCTATGGAGGCAAGGTTCGGGTGGTACACCTTGGCAGCGACGGGAGCGAGCGGATCCTCGCGGTTCATAAGAGGGGCGATATCTTTGGCGAGATGGCTCTCCTAGACGCAAAAACCGCTCCTGCCACCGTCGTCGCCATGGAAGATGCTGAAATCGGCCTTCTTTCAAAAGATACGTTTCAGAAGCTGTTTCTTAAAAACGAGAAGATTCTGCTTCAACTCGTCGCGATCCTTTGTCGGAGGTTGAGGGAAGCGCAACTGGTCCTGAAGGCTATCGCGCTACCCGATGCCGAGCAGAGGTTGCGCTCGATTCTGAACCACTTGAGTCTGCTGCACGGGGTGAAAGACGATCGCGGAGTGGTGATAGCACTGAGACTCACGCATAAAGAGCTAGCCGGTTACACGTCAGTTTCTCGCGAAACGGTCACCCGGTTGCTGCACAGGATGACCGAGGAGGGTGATCTGGAGATGCTCGAAAATCGCATGATACTGCTCAAGGGCGGTTTCAAGGAGAAACTGCAACTGCTCTGAACATCCTGGTCCTTCGCTAACAGTCTCAGCGGATGCGGCGGTCCCTCGACCTCGGAAGTGGAGTCTTGACATGAGGCGCGCGAAAGTTATAATTGGAAAATTAAATATAATTAATTATCTTTTGATTGAGGCTTGAGTCGAACCAAAAGGACCAGGGGTGATTGAGATAGTAAATACGGGGACAGCACCAGACATGCACTGCCAAGCCCCGATTGAGGCACATATGGCTCGTATATTATGGAAGCACCGATCATGGTTCCGCAAATTTGCGAGGCAGCTACGCCTAGGGAGAAAGAGCTTTACTCCCCTGGAGCACGGACTTTACCCTGAAGCTGATTTCCGCGAAAAACTCGTACAGGAGAGAAGGAGGGCGGAGAGGTCGAATAAGCCGCTGATCGTTATGATCCTGGATGCTGAGAAACTAGCAAATCTGGACAGCAGCGCAGAAATAACCGATTCGCTAGGTGAAGGGGTCAATACATGCGTAAGGGGAACGGATATTTGCGGTCTTCTCAAAGAAGGAACCTTAATAGGAGTGATCTTGACGGAGGTAGATCCGGATAAAGTTGATATCGCGAAACGCATTGTTGCGAAGAAGACAAGGGAATCGCTTGCGTCGGTCCTAAGTGGTGAGATGGTGAGCCGCATACGTATCAGCTTTCGCATTTATCCTGAGGTCGATGGTGGTTCCTTTGACATGACCTTTTATCCCGACGTCACGACGTCGACAGCGCGCGAGATAGCGGAGGACATCCTCAAGCGATCTCTTGACGTCTTGGGGAGTGTTGCGGGGCTCATACTGTTTTCCCCCTTTTTCGCCGTGTTGCCGATCCTCATCGGGTTGACATCAAAAGGACCGGTTTTTTTCTGCCAGGATCGCGTAGGTCGAAATGGTAGGGGGTTTAAACTCATCAAATTTAGATCAATGTATCAGGACAACGATGATGTTGTTCATCGCGAATATGTAAAGCAGCTGATAAAAGGGAAGATAGCCGAACACGGCGCCAGCCACCACGTATACAAGATTCAGGGTGATCCTAGGGTGACTCCTCTTGGAAGGTTTATACGAAAGTACAGTCTCGATGAATTGCCTCAATTCATTAATGTATTGAAAGGCGACATGTCTCTAGTTGGGCCCCGTCCTCCTATCAACTATGAGGTTGAACATTACCGCGGGTGGCAGCGAAATAGGTTGATAGGGAGAAGGCCGGGCATCACGGGACTCTGGCAGGTGACAGGAAGGAGCAGCACGAGTTTCGACGATATGGTTCGGCTAGATCTTAGATATTTGAGCGGATGGTCAATTTCGCTAGACCTGAAGATTTTGCTACGTACTCCGGTTGCCGTTGTTAAATGTAAGGGAGCCTACTAGTGAACTGTACGGTTAGTTTGTTTTACTGATTTTCGCACTGCCTTTTGCTCCTTTGAACCTTCTCTATTATGTAATTGGCAGTTTTGGTCCACTTAAAAGGCATAGCACATGCTGTGTTGTGCACTCTGATAAAGCGATGAATCTCATCTCTCAGCTCTTTGACGTTGCTAAAGGTACCGCGATATAGCGCCCGGTGCTCCAATTGAGAGAACCATCCTTCAACGGCATTGAGCCATGATGCACTCGTAGGTGTGAAGTGGAGCTTTATTCGTGGGTGTTTTGCGAGCCACTTAT
>Ga0209317_1000350_pt1 | contig 56832 bp, 50 predicted proteins | sample RifGroB2_FD_183994 | JGI IMG/M metagenome (GOLD analysis project Ga0209317, IMG submission 183994) | Soil microbial communities from Rifle, Colorado, USA - Groundwater B2 (SPAdes) (version 2) | ecosystem: Environmental > Terrestrial > Soil > Unclassified | place: Rifle, Colorado | collected...
CGCCTCCGCGCAACCCCTCGGTTTCCTTGCCAGGACGAAAAATCCCCGCTTTCCGAATCGGAAACCAACTGTTTCACATCCGGAGTTTCCGGATGGAAACTACTTAGTTTCCGTCCGGAAAGGGTGCTTTTCTTTGCCAGGACGCAAAAACCCCGCTTTCCGAATCAGAAACCTGCAGTTTCACCCCCGGAATTCCGGATGAAAACTGCTTAAGGGAGTTGCAATGAACATGATAAAGAACCTATTCGGCTGGTTGCAAAGATCAGACAGTGCTGAAAGAGTTTGCAGTACGCGTATGATTAATGATCGGTTCTTCGAGTGTAAGGTAAGAAGGCCAGATCCGAATTACTGCCAGCACTCGTTATCCTCCGGCGAAGGATTTATCTGCAATCATCAAGACCGGGAAAGCTTTGTCCGAAAATAGCGCGTCCGTAGCCGTCGCATTTATAGCCGGCGGTTGCCGCACCCGGGGGAGGACCAATGCACCCCCCTGGGATCTGCATGACGAGCAGGGGTCGCATTGCGCTGCATAAAAAAGGGTTGGTCTGTTGAAGGCTGACCCTTTTCGTGTTATTGATGGTGCTCTCAATCCTCGACCATCGGCTGAAATTTGTGGAGTCCCGTCCCTGCTTTCCTTTTGAGGCTGACAATGAACTACACGCTCAATGAACTTCTGGACATTTGCAAGCTGCGAGACCTGCTGGATTCACTGGGCGAGATCAGTGCCATGCCGTCTGCCATACTCGATACGGAAGGCAATATTCTCATTGCCTCGGCGTGGCAGGATATATTTATAAAATTTCCTCCAGTAAACTCCCCGACAAAAAAGAAATGCCTAGAAAGTGTTCGACGAATTGAAGCCGGTCTTGACGGGAATAACCTCAGTTCTTTTTATGTCTGCCCTATGGGACTGGTAGAAGCAGTTGCGCCGATCCTTGTCGAAGGAAAGCGCCTCGGCGACATACGAGTAGGTCGATTTTTCCTGGAGCCTCCCGATGAAACGGTTTCCCGGGAGCAGGCTCGACAGTACGGTTCTTCAGAAAGTGAATATCTCGAAGCGCTGAGGAAGGTACCTGTCTTCTCGCAAGAGCAGTTTCAAGCAAGGCTTGTTTACCTCGCAAAGCTCACCCGAATGCTGGCGGAACAGGGGTTACAACAAAACCGGCAGCGTGAAGCAGAAAAGGCCCGACGAGAGAGCGAGGAAAGATTCCGCTCGATTTTCGAGCAGTCTCTTGACGCGGTTTTTATCACCTCACCGGACGGCTCCATCTTCAACGCCAACCCCGTAGCCTGCCATACCTTCGGCATGACTGTGCAGGAGATCTGCCAGGCGGGACGTGCCGGAATTATGGACACGAGCGATCCCCGTTTTGCCATCGCGCACGAGGAACGCAGCCGGACCGGCCGAGTCAACGCCGAATTAACCTGCATCCGTAAGAATGGCGAGCGGTTTCCGGCCGAGGTGAAATCGGTTGTCTCAGCAGTGGAACAAGGACAATCGTTCGTCATTATCCGCGACATCAGCGAGCAAAAGGAAACTGAAAAGGCTCTGCATGATAGCGAGGAGCAGTTCCGTACCCTCTGCGAGGCGGCCCCGATCGGTATTTTCCGTTCGGACAGCGAAGGAGATACCAATTATTACGTTAACCCCCGCTGGGAGGAGATCACCGGCATACCTGCCTCGCAAGGCCTGGGAAACGGGTGGCGCAAGGGCATCCATCCCGACGATATCGATGGACTGTTAAAAACCTGGCGTGAGGCTAAGGCAAAGGGGCGCAACTTTTCCCATGAGCACCGCCAGTTGACCCCTCAGGGAAAAACGCTCTGGGTTCGGGCTCTGGCCAGCCCTGTTTATGGTCCGGACGGCACCGTCCTGTCCCACGTCGGCACACTGGAAGACATTACCGAACTCCGGCAAGCCAGGCAAGAGATGCAGAGAACGGTGAAACTTGAGTCGCTTGGCCTATTTGCAGGAGGGATAGCCCACGATTTCAACAATATCCTGACGGCAGTCTTCGGCAACATTTCCCTGGCGCGCTTTCAATTGCATGATGCGGAAGCGGTGAGTAACCGGTTGGCTGATGCAGAGAACGCCATTGTGCGAGCCACTGATCTGACCAAGCAACTGCTTACCTTTGCACGGGGCGGCGAGCCGATAAAGAAGATCATCAAGTTGAATAATCTGCTGCGGGAAGTGGCCCGCTTCGTTCTCAACGGGTCCAATGTCGATTGCGAATTTGATCTTGATGATGACATCTGGCCGGTGGAGGTTGACGAAGGGCAGCTTGGCCAGGTGATCCACAATCTCGTTCTGAATGCCTTACAGGCCATGCCTCGGGGAGGAAAGTTAACTATAGGCGCGCAAAAAATCCGTTCCTCGTCCAATGGGAACCGATTCGTGAAAATCTGGCTGGCGGACACCGGGACAGGCATTCCCGAGAACACCTTGCAACGGATCTTCGACCCGTATTTCACCACCAAGCCGCAGGGTAACGGACTCGGGCTCGCGACCTGTTACTCGATCATTAAAAAACATGGCGGCAAAATAAGGGTTGAATCAACTGTGGGGGAAGGAACGAGATTCAGTATTTCTCTGCAGGCCTCGGCGCGTGAATGTGCTCCGGTTTCTAAACCCTTGACCACAGTGTGTCATGGCAGTGGCCGGGTACTGGTGATGGACGACAATCAGGATGTCAGGTCTACAGCGCAGGCGATACTGGAAGAACTGGGTTATAGCGTAGAGTTGGCTGAAGAAGGTTCAGAGGCGCTCGAGCTTTATACAAAGAGTAAAGAGCAGGGCAGGCCGTTTTATGCCGTGGTCCTGGACCTGACCATTCGGTCCGGAATGGGCTGCCAGGAAACAATGGAGAACCTTTTGAGAGTCGACCCTGCCGTCAAGGCAATCGTCTCCAGCGGTTTCTCCAATGATCCGCTTATTGCCAATTATGGCGACTACGGTTTTCAGGCCGTGCTGACTAAACCCTACCGTACACAAGAGATGAGCACGGTTTTGCGGGAGTTGCTGGTTCTCTGAGCCAAGCTGTGCCGGTACTTAGTTTCCGTCCGGAAATTCCGGATGTGAAACTACTTGCAGTAGCAGTAAGGGGTGCGTGGACAGGTTGTACCGGGAACGCAAAAAGCCAGCCATTTCGAATGCTCCTTTGTGTGGCAAAAGGTGGAGCAAAAAGAGTCGAAATCGGCTGACTAATTGACTTTACTGCTGAAAAGTAATTTGGTGGGCGATACTGGGATCGAACCAGTGGCTTCCACCGTGTGAAGGTGGCACTCTCCCGCTGAGTTAATCGCCCATGTCCCGTTTAAATATCAGATGGACCCTCCCGTGTCAAGCTTTGTTTGGTCTCTATGACTGGTTTGCTGTACCTGCTTGCCGTGATTTGTGCGGCTGTCAGTTGTCGAGGGGCGTTGTCCGCTTGCTCTTTACTATGATGGATGCCGCAGTCGCGACCAGCGCCAAGGCCGCAACAACACCAACCTTTGATCTCCTTAACTCTTCTCCTCTTGGTAGGCATACCTTTACCCGGTCAAAGCTGCCGCCATCACGGCAATATGCCTGGAAGTGAGCGCTTCGTTTCTTCTGCCTGTTCCGGGTGTTTGCTCTGACAGTACCGCCCGTTCGAAATCCCTCTGAATGAGAATGTCAAATTCCAGTGACGTCAACTGCCTTGTCAAACGTTTGGGCAGAATGACTGTCTCCTCCTTTTAATACTGATAAACATTGTTTTAGTTAGAGTTCTTTCGCCTTGACACGCTCCTTTTGCTGTTGCTATATTGCGGCAGTTATAGGGGGCGCCGTGCAACTGTCATGCTTTCCGGATCCAGCGACTGAAAGCGGCATGGTCACGGCTTAACTCAAGTGAAAACCGTTTCTGCGCGACCGGGAAGAGAAGCCGCCAACTGCAAGGGAATAGGACGCGCATAGAGGTGTTGCCATGAAACTGGAACAGGGTCTCATTCAGGTGTATACCGGCAACGGCAAGGGAAAGACCACCGCTTCGCTGGGGCTCGCCTTGCGCGCTGTCGGCCGCGAGCTGATGGTCTGTATGATTCAGTTCATGAAGGGGGGCGGACCTTACGGCGAGCAGTTGGCCGCGGAGCGACTGGCGCCTTTTCTCACCATCGTCCAGACCGGACGGGCGGGGTGGGTAGATAAGGATAATCCGCACGAGACGGACAAGGCACTGGCCTGCCAAGCGCTTGAGTTGGCGCGAAAGGCGGTGACCGGCGGCGAGTATGATCTGGTCATCCTGGACGAGATCAACGGCGCCGTTTCCATGGGGCTTTTGCCGATCGAGGCGCTTTTGGAGCTGATGGGGGACAAGCCGCCGCGGGTGGAACTGGTGCTGACCGGGCGCAATGCCGACCCGAGAGTGATCGAGGCGGCCGACCTGGTAACCGAGATGCGCGAGATAAAGCACTACTACAAGGCTGGAGTCAAGTCGCGCGTTGGGATAGAGAAATAGGGACGATGGGGGAGATTGGCAGGCAAATCCCCCCCGACCCCCCTTTTTCAAAGGGGGGAGAGTTCTCCGGTTTGAATACTGTTTTTTACCATAATAGGAGGGTGTGCCATGGCTGAAAGAAGATTGCGTGTACTGGTAGGAAAGCCTGGATTGGACGGCCATGACAGGGGAGCAAAGATCATTGCGCGCGCCTTTCGCGACGCGGGTTTCGAGGTTATCTACACCGGTCTGCACCAGACCCCAGAGCAGATCGTTTCCGCTTCCATCCAGGAGGACGTCGACTGCATCGCGCTCTCCATCCTCTCGGGCGCTCACAACACGCTGCTCCCCGCGGTCAGTGCGCTGCTGAAGGAAAAAGGTGCCGACGACATCGTCCTCATGGCAGGCGGCGTGATTCCGGAGGAGGATATCCCGGGTCTAAAGGAAGCCGGCATCCGCGAGATCTTCACCCCCGGCACCTCGACCGAGACCATCGTCGCCTGGGTGCGCGACAACGTTACCCCGCACGATTAATACAAAAAGGCTGCCTCACACGGATTGAACGGATCACACGGATAAAGGCAGATAAGGCAAAACTGAGGCAAAAGATCTTTTGGGTAACCCAAAGGCTTTGGATTGCTCTGATTTTATCCGTTCAATCCGTTAAATCCGTGTGCGGATTGTGCCTTCTCCCGAGTTGTAGTATTTAAGATGTTGTTATAGGAGCTAGCATGACACTTGCCGAACGTGTGCTGAACGGCGAGGTGCGCGCAGCCGCGCGCCTGATGCGGGATATCGACGATCGCTTCAAGAGTGCGGTGGTGGAGCTGAAGTCGCTCTACCCGCGAACCGGTAACGCCTATATCCTCGGGATCACCGGCCCGCCAGGAGCCGGCAAGTCGACCCTGGTGGACCAGATCGTGGCAGCCTTCCGCAAGAAGGACCTCCTGGTCGGCGTGGTCGCTGTCGACCCGACCAGCCCCTTTTCGGGCGGGGCGATCCTCGGGGACCGGATCCGCATGAACCGCCACGCGGACGACGCCGGGGTCTTCATCAGGAGCCTCGCCACTCGCGGGTGCCTGGGCGGGATGTCGCGCTCGACCATGGATGTGGTGAACGTAATGGACGCCATGGGCATGGATGTGGTCATCGTCGAGACGGTGGGGGTCGGCCAGGACGAGGTGGATATCGTCAGCACCGCCCACACGACGGTGGTGGTCATGGTCCCCGGACTTGGCGACGACATCCAGGCCATCAAGGCGGGCATACTGGAGATCGGCGACGTCTTTGTGGTGAACAAGGCGGACCGGGACGGGGCGGATCGCACCGCCCGCGAACTGAGCGCCATGCTGGAGATGAAGCACCCGGAGCCTGGCGCCTGGCTGCCGAAGGTCCTGAAGACCGAGGGGAGCCGGGGGGTTGGTATCGAGGAGCTGGTCGAGGAGTTCGAGGCCCACCGGGAGTACCTGAAGGTCTCGGGCGCCCTTAAGCGCCTGATCGAGGAGCGAAATGCCAAGCTCTTCACCGACACCCTGCGCGAGGAACTGTTTGCCACTGTCTTTGGCACCATCAAGGAGAGCGGCAAATATCAGCAGATACTGGACGGCCTGCGCGACCGGAGTACGGATCCCTACACGGCAGTCGAAGAGGTGTTGGCCGGACGCACTTTTTCTTGACCGAGGCTCCCAAAAATGTTAATTAAAAGATCAAATGGGGCACATAAGCCCCATTAGTCGTTTTTAGCCGGGAGTCCCGCAAGATGTTTGGTAAGCTGCTGTCTTTTATTGTTATCGCCGTCATATTCGCCATCGTAGTCTACAGCCCCCAGTCGACCGCCGAGCCTGCCGCCAACCCCAAGGACCCGGCCCGCGAAGACCTCACCCGCGTCGAATACCCAAGCCTTGCCCGGATCCCCTGGCATGCCCACTTCATCAGGCCTCAGGATACCCTGGAGTCGCTCTTTGGCGACGACTGGATCCACGTCGCCCGCTTCAACCGGATAGACCGGCGTCACGTATATCCGGGGATGACCATCAAGGTTCCCGACGATCTGGCCGCCAGCCGGAGCTACACCCCGCTTCCGGCGGAATATCCCGAGGCCCGTAACCGGGATAAATATCTGCTGCTCGATCTGACCGAGCAGTGGATAGGCGCCTACGAGCGCGGCAAGCTGCGCTTTTCCTCGCCGGCTGCCACCGGTTCGCTCGGCCACGAGACCCCGGTCGGTGTCTACCGGGTGGACGCCCGTGACAAGAACCACGCCTCCTCCCTGTACAAGACCGAGGACGAGGCCGAGCAGTATCCGATGGATAACGCCATGCGCTTCCATATCGGTGCGGACAACGTCGCCTACTGGATCCACGCCCGGGATCTCCCCGGCAAGCCTGCCTCCCACGGCTGCGTCGGTCTCTACGACGAGGGGATGCAGAACCGGGTCTACGGCTCGCCCAAGGTACCGGTGCTGCTCGACGCGCAAAAGTTCTACGCCTGGGCGGTCGGGGAGGGGGAATATCCGGGCGACACAGGCCAGTTGGAGCTTTTGCGGGGGGGGCCGTATGTGGAGGTCCGGGGTGCAAACCCGGTCTACCGGAAGTAAGCCGGGAACCAGGCTAAAACCTGCACACGGATTTAACAGATTAAACGGATAAGGGCAGATTAATCGACTGCCTCAAACCTAGACGAAAACCTGGACACGGATTGGACGGATTATACGGATAAAGGCAGATCAAACGACTGCTTTTTGGGGGTAAACCAGGGATCTTTGCTTTTGCCTTATCTGCCCTTATCCGTGACATCCGTCCAATCCGTGTGCCGGTTTTGACCTTGCCTGCTTTTGCCTTGCCCGGTTTTTACCGGATCTGCTGTTGCCATGCGGCACCGTCTTGTGATCTAATGCCAAAGGGAAGGTTGTTTTAATGGATATAAAGCAAAGGATTTGCGTCGTGCTGGTCGGGACCCAGAGCCCAGGCAATATCGGCATGGTCTGCCGGGCCATGAAGAACATGGGGCTTGCCGATCTGCGCCTGGTGAACCCCTGCCGGGTCGATCACCCGGATGCCGCCATGTTCGCGGTCTCTGCCCGCGACCTCTTGGAAGGCGCCAGGATCTTCAGCTCGCTCACGGAGGCGCTTGCCGACTGCGAGTTCTCCGTCGCGACAACCAGGCGCCACGGCAAGTACCGAAACGAGATCTGCACGCCGGTGGAGATCGTGGAAAGATTCTCCGCCTGCGCCCCCAACAGCCGCCTGGCCATGGTCTTTGGCAGGGAGGACAGCGGCCTCACCACGGACGAGGTGGCGCTCTGCAGGTGGCAGGCCACCATCGCCACCGCCGACGAATACGGCTCGCTGAACCTCTCCCAGGCCGTGCTCATATTTTGCTACGAATTCCTGAAGGGGGCCGTGCCAGACGCCCCGAAGGCCGCGCGGGAGCTGGCCGGGTCCGCCTCGCTCGAGCCGCTCTACAGCCAGATGGAGCGGACTTTCCTGAAGATCGGCTACCTCAACCCGCAAAACCCCGAGCACATGATGCGCAGTCTGCGACGCATCTTTTCGCGCGCCGAGCTGGACGAGCGCGAGGTCTCGGCTCTGCGCGGCCTGCTCTCCCAGATCGACTGGGCCGGCTCGGAATTCAAGGGGAAAAAAGGCGCATGAACCTGATCAACTATGCAGGGTTTTTTGCCGGCATTCTCACCAGCGGCGCCGCCATCCCGCAGGTCCTGCAGACCTACCGGACCAAGCACGCCCGCGACATCTCCATGTGGCAGCTGATCCTTTTGGACCTGGGCATGCTGCTCTGGCTCATCTATGGCCTGTCCATCAACGATCTTCCTTTGATCCTCGCCAATCTCTTTTCCATCGTCTGCTACACGGCGCTGATCGCCATGAAGCTCCGCTATGCCAAAAGGGAGGCGCCGGCCCCGCTCGAATTGACTGACTGAAGCGATTTCGCCCCCCCCCTTCTCCAGGGCTTCGCCTGCTAATGTTAAAATTCAACATTAACAAATTTAAATATGCTAGAGTGGTCGTCGGTTCGGCTGAATTAAGAGGAGTAGGGCAGCTCACCTGCCTGCTGCAGAGGTGAGACTGCCAGCGCATACCGGCTCCAGTGAGGCCTCTGGAGCTTTCCTTATTTGCGCCACCCGGGCGGCCGGCGGCCCGGGTCGTACTTTCTCGTCTGCCAGGAAAGAGGTTCGCCAAGTGAAGATTCTGCTGACCAATGACGACGGCGTGCACGCCTCCGGGCTTGCCGCCCTGCTGAAGCGGGTCTCCGAGGTGGCCCAAGTGGTGGTGGTTGCGCCTGACCGGGAACAAAGTGCCGTCTCGCACGCCCTCACCCTGCACCACCCCTTGAGGGCGGCGCGCGTCGGCGAGAACATCTTCTCCGTGGAGGGGACCCCCACCGACTGCGTGAACCTCGGCATCCACAGCCTGATCAGCTTTCGTCCCGACCTGGTCATCTCGGGGATAAACCGGGGCGCCAACCTCTGCGACGACGTCACCTATTCCGGCACGGTGGCGGCCGCCCTGGAGGCGACCCTGATGGGGATCCCGGCCATCGCCATTTCGCTCGCCTGCCAGGGGGCTGGGGAGTACTTCGATGCGGCGGCGGCCTTTGCCGCGAGGCTTGCTGTCACCGTCTGCGAGAAGGGGCTTCCCCCCGACACCTTTTTGAACGTGAACGTCCCCGATCTCCCCGAGGAACTCCTGCTGGCGCCTCTGATCACCTGCCAGGGGAAAAGGAGCTACGAGGGGACCATCGTCGACAAGGTCGATCCGCGCGGCCGGAGCTATTACTGGATCGGCACGGCGGACCAGAATTTCCGGGATATCCCGGAGAGCGACTACCATGCTGTTTCCCGGGGACACATCTCCATCTCGCCGCTGCACATCGATCTGACCAACTACGCCTCCATCGAGAAGCTGAAGGGTTGGCAACTGCGGTGAAGCTGGACTTTTCGGGATCCTTTTGCTATATTTCCCCGCTGCCTACAGATGGGGGGGGAGATGAATTTAGCCGTTGCACGTAAGAAAATGGTCGCTGAACTGGTAAAGCGCGGCATCACGGATCAGCGGGTGCTCGCGGCCATGCAGGAGTTGCCGAGGCATATCTTCGTCGAGGAGGCCATGGCCTCACAGGCCTATGGTGACGGCTCGCTGCCGATCGGCGAGAAGCAGACCATATCGCAGCCCTTTATCGTAGCCAGGATGACCCAGATGCTGGAGCTTAGCGGGCGCGAGAAGGTGCTGGAGCTTGGCACCGGCTCCGGTTACCAGGCGGCGGTACTGGCCACCCTTGCCGACCGGGTCTACACGGTGGAGCGAATCCGCCCCCTGGCCCTCAAGGCCAGAAAGGCCCTTGACAGCCTGGGACTTTTGAACGTGAACCTGAGGATCGGCGACGGCACTAACGGCTGGGCAGAGGAGGCCCCCTTCGATGCCATCCTGGTGACCGCCGGCGCCCCCTACCTGCCCCAATGCCTGATCGATCAGCTGGCGCCGGGCGGCAGACTGGTGATACCGGTCGGGGATCGGGTGGACCAGCAGCTGGTGATGGTGAGGAAAAATCCGGACGGCAGCATCGAGCGGCAGGAGGCGGACGGCTGCCGCTTTGTCAGGCTGATAGGGAAAAATGGTTGGAGTGACGAGCAGTGAAAAGGCTACGCTACTAAAAATCCAAAGTTTGCCATAGGAGTCCTGCATGGAGACCGATGAGCTTTTAGAGGAGAAGGCCCCGCTTTTTCTGGATGCCGATCATGACCACGATGCCGGACCGCACGAGCTTGGGGAGGTCGGGGTAGAGCCGGTCGAGGTCGAAGAGGAAGAGATCAAGGCGGCGGTGGTCGAGCATTTCGACGATGCCATCAAGCTTTACCTGCGCGAGATACAAAAGACCAAACTGCTGACGGCCGACGAGGAGAAGGAGCTGGCCGCGAAGATCGATCTGGGCGACAAGGCCGCCCGGGACCGGATGATCGTCTCCAACCTGCGGCTGGTGGTGAAGATCGCCAAGCGCTACATAAACCGCGGGCTTCCCTTTCTCGACCTGATCGAGGAGGGGAACATGGGGCTCATCAAGGCGGTGGAGCGTTTCAAGCTCTCCAAGGAGTGCCGCTTCTCCACCTATGCCACCTGGTGGATCAGGCAGTCCATCGAGCGGGCCCTGGTGAACCAGTCGCGCACCATACGCCTGCCGGTGCACGTCTCCGACGACATCAACAAGATGCTGCGGGTAACCCGCGAGCTCGTGCAGAAGATGAACCGGGAGCCGACCATCAAGGAGGTGGCCGACACCCTGGACGTGAACGTGGCCTACGTCAGGAGGCTGATGGTGCTTTTGAAGAAGACCTACTCCATCGAGCGCCCCATGGGCGAGAACAACGACTATTTCCTGATCGACACCATAGAGGACACCTCGACCATCTCCCCTGCGGTGCTCCTGGAGGATCTGAACAAGTACGAGCTGGTCTCCAAGTGGTTCGAGACACTCTCGGACAGCGAGAAGAAGATCCTGACTCTCCGTTTCGGCCTGGACGACAAGGACCCCCAGACCCTCGACACCATCGGGCGCAGCTTCGGGGTGACCCGCGAGCGGATCCGCCAGATCGAGGCAAAATCGCTGGAAAAGCTGAGAAAGATTCTGGAAGCAACCGATATCATGGGGCGCAGTGCGCCGGATTGCCAAATAAGGAGCGGTCAGTAAAACAATGGAAAATCTGAAGCGAATCATCAGGGACGTACCGGACTTCCCCAAGAAGGGGATACTTTTCAAGGACATCACCACCCTTTTGGGGGATGCCAAGTCGTTCCAGCGCATGGTGGACCTGCTCTCGCACCGCTACGTGGGCGAGAAGATAGACAAGGTGGTGGGTGTCGAGGCCCGCGGCTTCATCATCGGCGCGGCCCTTGCCTACAAGCTCGGCGCAGGTATCGTGCTGGTCAGAAAGCCCGGCAAGCTCCCCTCCGAGACCTTCAAGAAGACCTACGCCCTCGAATACGGCAGCGACACCCTGGAGATCCACAAGGACGCCATCAAGAAAGGCGAGCGCGTGCTGATCGCCGACGACCTGCTGGCGACCGGCGGCACCATGGCGGCGGTGGTCGACATGGTAGGCGAGATGGGCGCCGATATAGTCGACTGCTGCTTCATGGCAGAGCTGGAATTTCTGGAGGGGAGCAAGAAGCTTCCGGCCGGTAAGGTGTTCTCATTGCTGAAGTTTTAATAAAAACCCTTGCAAAGCAAGGGAGCCTCATGTATAAAGATCGTCTGATTTGTCCCCGTAGCTCAGCCGGATAGAGCACTTCCCTCCTAAGGAAGGGGTCGGACGTTCGAATCGTCTCGGGGACGCCAATAAAAACCAAGCACTTACAAGAAATCTTGTAGGTGCTTTTTTGTTGATGATGCGAAAAGTGACCTCAGAAGTGGCTTGTAGCGTCCATGATAGCATCACGCCTGTCGCCGTCAAACGGAGGCTAAATAATGAAAAATCAGCATGTTGGCTGCTAATTTGATCTGATAAGGTCTGGGGTTGACACCTTCCTTAACCCTTCTATCCTTTTTGTATGGTCCATCCCCCAGCGAGGGGAAAAACTTCAACCAAGACGTCGAGGAGGATAAAATGCCAAAGGAACTGCTTAAAAACAAGGAATACGATCTGGTCAGCGTGATCTACAATGCGTCGCAGGCCGCTGATACCTGCCAACAGTACGTTAAGGACGCCAAGGGCGATCAGGAGGTGGAAAGGTACTTCCACAACGTGATCGACACAAATGCGGATCTGGTACAAAAAGGAAAGGATCTGTTAAAGAACCGGCTGGACTAGCTTTTACCGTTGCCAGTCGGTATGTCAGGCGTATCAGGGGTTACGGCTTAGGCTGTAGCCCTTTTTTATTGCTGCCACCAGGAAACATTCTTGCTTCTTTAACTCAGCGGAGTATACTGAGTTTCAAACAAACGTTTGATTGGAGTTGGCGATGGAAGAAAAAGACTGCCGGGCAAATATCATTTCAGCCACCACCCCCCTGTTCGCCGAGAGGGGGCTGACAGGGGTAGGAGTCCGGGAGCTGACTGCTGCCGCCGGCGTGAATATCTCGATGATCTCCTACTACTTCGGTGGGAAAAACGGGCTGTATGCTGCGGTGCTCAGCGAGCAGTTCGCAGCATTGAATCGGGTTGCCGATCTGAAGACTCTGGACGCTGATCCCATGGCAAAGTTCGAGCTGTACCTGCGCGCCACCGTCGCCAGGTACCGGGAGAACCCTTACCTGCTCCGCATCTATGCCAGTGAGCTGACCAATCCGACCCCCTTTTTCGAGACCATTGTAAAGCCGGCCATTCAGGCGGTCGTGCAGTTGCTGATCGATACCTTTTCCGAAGGGTTTTCCGATGGACGGTTTCGCGAGGGACTGAACCCGACCGACACGGTGCTGGCACTGGTTGGCATGATCAACTTCTACTTCCTGCTGGAACCGGTGACCCGCGAGATGGTCGACCACACAGCTGGGCGTGATGAGGAACTGATCCGGCATGTCATGGATATCTTCGCCATGGGCATCTTGAAATGAAAAAGGAGGGAAGGCGCCCCGCAGGGCGATGAGGGCGTTTGCCACGAAGGGGCAGCAACCGTAACGGACACCACTGGAAAAAAGGAGGAAAACAGGGGAGCTTAAGGACTGGAAGGGGTAGGGGAGGCTGGTAACCGGCGCACGCTTCGTCTTGTTCGATGAGATTGGTAAAGATTCGCGTGCAGCAGTCGATGTCACTGATCGATCTCAAAAGGAGTCGCACATGTCCACTCAGAAAACCACTACGGTACGAATGTTCGGTGCTTTGCACACCATCAGGAAAGATCGCGGCCTGCCGTCGGTAACCGAGGTGAATATCCCTTCTGACGGGTGTGCCGCGAGCGTCCTTGCCCGCGCGCTTGACCTGCCTCTGGAGAAAGTCGAGGCCGTGTTTGTCAACCACAAGGTCTACGGTCTCAGTCATCTGATTCAGGCCGGTGACAGGGTAGCCTTCGTTCCCACCGGCATCCCCGGACCTGCTCGGGCGCTGCTCGGGATCCACGGCGCAAACCGTCGCGCGGAAAAGCAGGTCCAGGGCAAGCTGTGAGAGGGTTGCTGGTCCTCATCAAAGGACCAGGCAATCCCTGACTTGGCGTACAGCCGCGGTTTTACTTACAGAACCGACAGGGTCCCACTGTAAAAAAGCCGGCCCTCAAACAATGGGGCCGGTTTTTTTGCTTACCGGGACAGGCTGCCGGACTCTTACCGTCCTTTCAGGGCCACCAGGCTGAAGCCTTCTCCAGAACTCATCTAACCCTCAGAGAAAGGCGTGTCGGCTGTGCCATACGCCGCCTCTGTCTGACCTTGCGAGCTAAACGCTGGACTCTCTTTGGCCATTTTTGCTATAGTAACGGCAGATAACCCAAAGATAGGCATCCCGATGAATCCCACTGAGGGTAGTACCTGCCGTTTGTCTTTACTGCTTCGCTTTCTGGCCCTGCTCCTGTTTGCCTCGGTCGGCCTGCCCTCCTCTGCCCACGCTGAATCCCGAAAGCAGCTGTTGGTCCTGCACTCCTACAGCCAAGGGTACAAGTGGACTGATGACACCAGCAAGGGGATCGTAGAAGCTCTGCAGAACGGGGACAGCAGGGTGAAAGTCCACTACGAGTACATGGACACCAAGAGGGCCTCCGATGCCGACTATTTCCAGCTGCTCTTCGAAACCTACCGGGCCAAATTCAGGTACACCCGCTTCGATGCCGTCATCTCCGCAGACAGCGACGCCCTCCACTTTCTAAAAAAATACCGCGATCAGCTCTTTCCGGGGATCCCGATAATCTTTTCCGGCGTCTACAACTTCCAGCCTGCCATGTTGGAGGGCGCCCAACTGATCACCGGTGTCAACGAGGTTGCCGACTTCAGGGCCACTCTCGACCTCGCCCTCAAGCTTCATCCGACGACCCGGCAGATCGTGGTGATCAACGACACCACCTCCATCGGACGTGCCGTTCACAAGGACCTGCTGGAGGTCCTCCCGGCCTACCGTGGGAAGGTGAAGTTCCGCTTCATCGAGGACGTGTACATGCAGGAGGTGCTGGAGACCGTGCAGAAGCTGCCGGCGGATGCCCTGGTGCTGTACACCCTGTTTCTTCGCGACAAGTCGAAAAAGACCTTCGACTATGACGAAAGTATCTCCCTGATCGCGCAGCGATGCCCGGTCCCGATTTACGGTGTCTGGGACTTCAACCTTGGCTACGGGATAGTCGGGGGAAAGCTCATCAGCGGCTATTATCAAGGGAGGCAGGCAGGCGAGATGGCCTTGCGCATCCTGGGGGGAGAGCCGGTCGACAAGATACCCGTGGTGATGAAGAGCCTCGACCATTACATGTTCGATTACCGGCAGTTGCGGCGTTTCGACATCGAAGTTTCCTCCCTGCCCGAAAAAAGCATCTTCATCAACCGTCCGGCAAATTTCTACACCATGAACCAAACCGTTTTCTGGAGCGCAGTCGGGGTCCTGGCCTGTTTGCTGCTGATCATCATGATCCTGGTGGTCAACATGCAGGCGCGCAAAAAGGCCGAGCATGAGCTGCGCTTGTTGGCGCAGGAGCTGGACAGGCGGGTCACCGAGCGGACGGCGGAACTGGAACTTAAGGGGACGGAGCTCCAGCAGCAAAATGATAAGCTCCAGGAAGTCTATCTGGTGCTGCAGTCGGAGACTAGCGAGCGTGTGCTGGCCGTGGAAGAGCTGCGCAGAAAGGACCAGATGCTGATCCAGCAGGGGCGCATGGCGGCCATAGGGGAGATGCTCGGCAACATCGCCCACCAGTGGCGCCAGCCTCTGAACTTGCTCGGTCTGACCATTCAGGAGGTGGATTTTTCCCAGAGACGCGAGGCGGTCACCCCGGAATTTCTCATTGCAAGCATGGGAAAGGCGATGGAGCTCATTCAGCACATGTCCCGCACCATCGACGACTTCAGGATCTTCTCCACTCCCGACCGGGAGAAGGTCTGTTTCAGCGTGAATGAGCTCATTTCCCGCATCATCTCTCTGCTCGACGGCAATTTCCGGGGCCAAGGGGTCGTCATCGAGGTGGAAAGCACGGGAGATAAGCGCTGCTGCGGCTACCCGAACGGCTACGGCCAGGTTATCCTGAACCTGCTTTTGAACGCGAGGGATGCCATTCAGGAGCGCGCCGTGCAGGATGGGCGGATACAGGTGCGAAGCTGGCAGGAAGGGGAGAGGACGGTTTTGACTGTCACCGATAATGCGGGAGGGATCGAGGAGGCGATCATCGACAAGATTTTCGATCCCTACTTCACGACCAAGGAGTCCGGCAAAGGCACCGGCATCGGCCTGTTCATGTCCAAGGCCCTGGTGGAGAAAAGCATGGGCGGGGAGTTGACTGTAAGAAATGTCGGGCAGGGCGCCGAGTTCAGGGTAGAGATGGCCTGCGTTCCGGAAGAGACGCAGGCTGTTGGGTGAGGAGGGTAGGGGGAACCACCTAACAGCAGAACTTTGGCCACGGAGGCACGGAGGAAGTCTGAGGAATCTAAGGGGCTAAAGACTTAAGTACCTCAGGTCTGAGTCTTTTTTTTGCCACGGACCCACACGGACCCACACGGACAAGATCTGGACAAGACATTAAATCTTTCTTGATGCTTGCCTCTGTCAGTTCACGGCTATATGCCTTTTATGGCCATGGACCCAGACCCCACATGGACAAGACTTCTATCCGTGTAGCCTCCGCAGTAAAGCTTTGATGCTGCTTTATCATTCGTGAACATTAGCCGAAATGGATGATGGACCAGCTACCTATTACCCTAGCTTCTGACCAAGTAGGGTTTGTGGCATCGTCCTGCCAATAATTACACCATAACGACCTGCCTCTGTTCGTGTGTGTCCGTGTGTGTCCGTGGCTAAATGCTTTTGATGCTGCATTTCCATTCGGCTTTGATCTGTACAGGCACCAGGTGGCAAGTTTTTGTTTTTGGCAGACGTAATTGTGCTATAGTCTGGCTAGACTGTCTAGGTTAGTTTGGGAGGTCACCCATGAAAAATCGAGAAACCCGATCCACCCCGGCGGGCGAATGGCAGCTTCAGGAGGCCAAGAACCGCCTGAGCCAGGTGCTGAACTCCGCCAGGTGTGATGGCCCTCAGACCATTACCTTGCGTGGCAAGCCCGCGGCGGTTGTCATCTCCTTCGAGGAATACAAACGGCTGACTAGCAGACCTCAGTCCTCGCTGTCCTCTTTTTTTGCGCAGTCTCCGCTCCACGACATAGAGCTCGATCTCAGCCGTAGCACCGATTTGTCGCGGGAGGTGGATTTGTGAAATTTCTCCTGGACACCTGCCTGGTTTCCGAGCTGGTGCAAAAAGAGCCTGACCCTAAGGTTATAGCGTGGCTGGATGAACGCGACGAACAGAGCCTGTTCCTGAGTGTGCTGACAATTGGCGAGCTGCAAAAGGGGGTCAGCAAGTTGGCTGACGGCGAGCGAAGGGTAAAGCTCCAGAACTGGCTTGAATATGATCTTGCCGAGCGATTTGAGGGGCGGATTCTAGGCGTAGATTTAGATACAGCACTGGCGTGGGGTCAACTTCAGGGAGAAGCTGAACAAAAGGGCGAAAAGCTCCCGGTCATGGATTCTCTGATAGCGGCCACGGCCACGGCACATGGACTGTCCGTCGTCACCCGCAACGTCAAAGATCTGGAACGATGCAGTGCCAAGGTTTTTGATCCCTGGAGTTTCATGGCATAAAAGGGTTTGAAGTTGCGAAGAGGAACTCAGGCTGCTAGCAGTTCTTTCAGGGCTTCGGGGTTCTTGATGGCAATGGTGATAAGAGACTTAGCCGCGCCCGAGGGCGTGCGACGTCCCTGCTCCCACTCCTGCAGGGTGCGAAGCGATACGCCGAGCATTTTTGCGAACTCGCTCTGTGAGAGGCCGATTTTGAGACGGGCCGAAGCCAGGGGGGAAACTTCCACAGAGGAAAGGCGGCCGACCCTGCCGGACTTGATATCACGCACGGCCTGGAGCAGTTCCTCGCCGATGTTTCGTTTTGCATCGCGTTCGAGCAGATCTTTTTCATCGAGCGGCATGTTCCATCTCCTCTTTAAGGACTTTAAGAATGTGACCGGGAATGCTGTCAACTGCGCTCTTGGCATATATCAGCAGCAGCCAGATTTCTCCGGCTTCCGTTCTGGCGAAATAGAGGACCCTGACGCCGCCGCTCTTGCCGGTCCCCCGACGGCCCCAGCGAACTTTGCGCACTCCGCCGGAACCGCGCACGACATCGCCTACTTCTGGATTGGCGGCAAGGAAGGCCTGTAAAACCCCATACTCGTCGTCAGCCAGGTAGTCATGAACCTGCTTGGTAAACAGCGGGGATTCTACAAAAGTGATCATGCATTACTATACGGCATTGACGTATATGATCAACCAGAAAATGATGAAGGGGCAAAATAAGGAACCTAAACCGGCACACGGATTGAACTGATGGAACGGATAACTGCAGATCAACTACAAAGGCGTTAGGTGTACCCAGTGCTTGCTTTATCTGATTTTATCCGTGTGATCCGTCAAATCCGTGTGCCGGTTTTGACGTGTTTGTAATCCGTGAAACTGCTGGATACGCCCTGCGGATTTCCACAAAAAAAGCCGACCCCAAAGATACGGGGCCGGCTTTTTCAGTGCTGGGGGGGCAGACAGTCTATAGGTTCTCTTTCCTGCGTCTCATGGCCACCAGTCCAAACAACCCGGAGCCGAGCAGCCAGATAGCGCCTGGGATCGGGGTGGTGGCTGTGCTTGTTGTGTCAGCGGTGTCGCCATTCCACTTTGTAAACGCATTCCAGGTGAATGGATTTGTTACGTTAAGGCCGAGCTTGGTTATGTCAGCTGCACTTATCTTCCATTCAAGAGTTTTCGGGTCAGCTTCTGAATGCTGGAAAGTCAGACCGGTCTGTGTAGTTGAGTACGCGATGCTGCCACTAGCTTTTACAGCATTAAGGTTCAGATCAATGCTGCCATTAGTGATGTGAATGCCATAGATATCAGCATAACTATTTACATCAGGTGCAATCGCTAAATCCATTCTGAAAAAGGCATAGCCATTATTTAGTGCGTACCATGCCTGGGTGATGTCCTGCCCCTCGGTTTTGCTCCCATTGATTTTGGTTACGTCGCCGCTAGCGTCAGTTATTGAGCTTGGCCCGGTCCAGTCATAAAGATAGCTCGCTGAGGCCTGCGAGGCGAAAAGAGCTCCGGTTGCGACGACTACTGCGGCGATGCGCGCGGCTTGTTTTTGGACCTTCCGCATACATATCCTCCCTTTTGTCAAATATACAGTACGAACAAGTTTGTTTGGTCTTTGATTGGCGAAGGCTTTCTCTCCCTTTTGCGGGTGATCAGGCCATGCCGGCTTTTTTGCGGCGCAGGGCAACCAGGCCGAGGATGCCGGAGCCGAGCAGCCAGGCAGCGCCGGGGATCGGGGTGGCAGAGACTGCGGTTTTGCCAAGATCCGCTCCGCTTCCTGAGTTGGTGACCTGCCCGGCGAACCAGAAGGTTTGGAAAAGCACATCGCTTTGCGCCACCAGCCAGGACAGGGTTTTTTTGTCGGTGCTCAGGTTGCTGGATATTAAGGTGCCGGGAGTCTGCTCCCAGCCGTCAGTTGTAGCTGTCCAGTCAGTCAAGCCGAAAGTTACCGACAGGGATCTCAGCTTGGTACTAGCGGTGGCGCTCACATCCTGCAGATATTCGTCAAAGACAGCTGCTGTTGGTGAAAGGTATACCGAGTAGGTATTGCCTGCCACTGCCGGACCGGTCAGGTTCATCTTGATGTCGTAGCTGGATTCATCTTTGGTGACCTGCACATCAGTTATCGGGCTCCCTGTTTCGCCAAGGGCGGTCCAGGTGGTGGGGGCTGTAATGGCGAAGGCCGAGGTGCTGCTGAGAAGCATTGAAGCTGCGAGGGTCAGGGCTACAAATAAAGTCGAACGTTTCATGAAGCGCCTCCTGGTTAACGATTGATTAAATAATACATATTAAGGCTGGTGCGTAACAACTTGATATCAGGAGTGTTTGTGAGTCTTCAGTGTAGGAGGATTTAGCAGGTAACGGTGGTAGGCGGTAGCCATGGGAAAAGGGGACAGCTCCTCTAATGAGCTGTTTTCTGTCCGGAACTGCATTGTTTTGATGCTAATGATCGTTGTTTTGATAGAAAGCCCCGTACGAGTGAAATTAGAAGGTTGTTACTTATACTGCTTGGCTCCGCTTAATGTCAATAGGTATTTTAAAATATTGTAAATAAAATTTTAATATGGTATTTCAATTGTCCAGGGGGTCGGAACCGGCACGGCAATCAACCTTCTGATAGAAGATGATTGGTCGATACTAATGTATACTGGCGGTATTGCAACGCCGTCTGACAATTTTTAGACATGAAGGTGTGTTTTGCCTGAACAGATAGCACTAAGGGGAACGGGTGCTGTCATTTTACCGCGAAAGAAAAGGCATCTCTCGCAGAGGCGCAGAGCACGCAGAGAGAGTCAAGATCTGGATCCAATAGTTTTAAAGATTTTCTCTGCGTCCTCCGCGTCTCTAGAGAGCGCAAGCGAACGGGCGAGAGACGATTCCAGATTCGTTTCTGGTTCAGGTGCAGCGATAGACAGAAGCTGAAAGGCATCTCTCGCAGAGGCGCAGAGCACGCAGAGAGAGTCAGGATCTGGATCCAAAACTTTAAAAGATTTTCTCTGCGGCCTCTGCGCCTCTAGAGAGCGCAAGCGAACGGGCGAGAGACGATTCCAGATTCGTTTCTGGTTCAGGAGCAGTGATAGGCAGAAGCTGAAAGGCATCTCTCGCAGAGGCGCAGAGCACGCAGAGAGAGTCAGGATCTGGATCCAAAACTTTAAAAGATTTTCTCTGCGTCCTCCGCGTCTCTAGAGAGCGTAGCGAACGGACGAGAGACGATTCCAGATTCGTTTCTGGTTCAGGTGCAGCGATAGACAGAAGCTGAAAGGCATCTCTCGCAGAGGCGCAGAGCACGCAGAGAGAGTCAAGATCTGGATCCAATAATTTTATAGATTTTCTCTGCGGCCTCTGCGTCTCTAGAGAGCGCAAGCGAACGGGCGAGAGATGCCTTTGGGGTGTTTGATGGAACTGAATGAGCTTTCCTCAGAGATTATCAACGCAGCGATTACCGTGCACAGAGAACTCGGCCCCGGACTGTTCGAGTCGGTTTATCAGTCCTGTATGATCGTTGAATTTGCCGGTAGAAACATCAAAGTCGCAAGCGGACTTCCCGTCCCGGTTTTCTATCGAGGCATAAAGGTTCACGACGAGGGCTTCAGGCTGGATCTATTGGTTGAAGACATCATCATAGTTGAATTAAAGTCAGTTGAAAAAGTGCAGCCGGTACATAAAAAGCAACTATTGACATATCTGCGTCTTATGAAAAAGCCGCTTGGATTGCTGATAAATTTCAACGAAAACAAGTTGATTGATGGCGTGACCCGGGTAGCAAACGGATTATAGGCCATTTTCTCGCAGAGGCGCAGAGGACGCAGAGAGAGTCAAAATCCTTAGACAGTTTTGAACCCAAAGCTTAAAGCTTTTCTCTGCGTGCTCTGCGCCTCTAGAGAGCGCAGCGAACGGGCGAGAGACGATTTTGCTATTCGAGTAATCAAAACACAAAGGCTGTCTCTCGCAGAGGCGCAGAGGACGCAGAGAGAGTCAAAATCCTTAGACAGTTTTGAACCCAAAGCTTAAAGATTTTCTCTGCGTGCTCTGCGCCTCTAGAGAGCGTAGCGAACGGGCGAGAGACGATTCTAGATTCCTTTTTTGATTTTATCCGGTAGCTGTCCGTGTGTGTCCGTGGCACACCTGAAAAGGCATCCTCTCGCAGAGGCGCAGAGCACGCAGAGAGAGTCAAAACCAGGATTGGCAGTAACCCAGAAGCTTTTAAAGCTTTTCTCTGCGTGCTCTGCGCCTCTAGAGAGCGTAGCGAACGGGCGAGAGACGATTCTAGATTCCTTTTTTGATTTTATCCGGTAGCTGTCCATGTGTGTCCGTGGCACACCTGAAAAGGCATCCTCTCGCAGAGGCGCAGAGCACGCAGAGAGAGTCAAGACCCAGGACTGGTTTAACCCAGAAGCTTTTAAAGATTTTCTCTGCGTGCTCTGCGCCTCTAGAGAGCGTAGCGAACGGGCGAGAGACGATTCCAGCTTCCTTTTTTTGATTTAACCCGGGGCAAAAGTCTTATGAGTCCGGGGGTTAGCCTATGGTGTTAAATAAGGATAATCTTAGATTTGTTGACCCGCCATTATCTGCCTGTTAGTTTGCAGCATTGAATAATGAGGTTTTGTCAAACGTGCAGGTATGACCCCTCTGGGTTCAGCACCATGTCCCTTGTATTCTTCGCGGCACCGCTTTATGACAGGAGGAGGCAGCACAATGTCTTGGCAACTCAAAATTGATTATTCGGAAGTTCTTCCTGATGCACTACAGGAAACTCGCGAAGAGTTCGAAAACGAAGCAAAGATGGCAATGGCTACCAAGCTTTTCGAAATGAAAAGGCTCTCTTCGGGCATGGCTGCTTCTCTGCTTGGTATGGATAGAGTTTCCTTTCTGCTCAACCTGCACCGGTACGGAGTGCCCGTCATTGATTTAAGCGCAGAGGAACTCACCCAGGATCTGGACAATGCCTGAAGTAAAAGAAATAGTCATAAATACTGGACCGATTATTGCGATAGTTGCCGCACTTGGCGACCTGAGCGTGCTGCAGTCGCTTTACAATCGGGTACTTGTACCTTTCGAGGTGTGCCGGGAGGTGGGTGCCGGCGGTACGAGTGGTTTTGCCGTCGAAGAGTTCGAAAAAGCCGATTGGCTCTGCAGGTGGCCGGAGCAACTTCATCTTTCCCCCTATATACGCAACTCACTGGATATAGGAGAAGCCTCAGTCATACAGTTGGCTTTAAATGAAGGGATAAAGACCGTGTGCATCGACGAGACTGTGGGACGAAGAGTCGCCCGTCTGAGCGAACTTTCCTTGACCGGTTCTCTCGGGATTTTATTGAGGGCTAAACGAGAAGGGTATTCGTTGGACCTTGTCGCTGCCATGGGACGGATGAAGGACCGTGGTATTTGGCTTAGTAAAAATGTTGAAGAATTTGTGCTAAGCCATGTCTGATTTCTGCACGCAGAGAGAGTCAAAGTCCAGGACTGGCCGTACCCCATAAGCTTTAAAAGATTTTCTCTGCGGCCTCTGCGCCTCTAGAGAGCGAAGCGAACGGGCGAGAGACGATTTTCAGGTTCGCTCTTTTGATTCGAGAGCAGCGAATAGGCAAAAGCTGAAAGGCGTCTCTCGCAGAGCACGCAGAGAACGCAGAGAACGCAGAGAAAGTCAAGATCCAGGATTGGTTTAACCCAGAAGCTTTTAAAGATTTTCTCAGCGTCCTCTGCGCCTCTAGAGAGCAAAGCGAACGGGCGAGAGACGATTTCAGATTCTTTTTTTGATTTGTGAACAACGAATAGGCAAAAGCTGAAAGGCGTCTCTCGCAGAGCACGCAGAGAACGCAGAGAAAGTCAAAATCCAGGATTGGTTTAACCCAGAAGCTTTTAAAGATTTTCTCCGCGTCCTCTGCGCCTCTAGAGAGCGCAAGCGAACGGGCGAGAGACGATTTCAGATTCGTTTTTTGATTTGTGAACAACGAATAGGCAAAAGCTGAAAGGCGTCTCTCGCAGAGCACGCAGAGAACGCAGAGAAAGTCAAAATCCAGGATTGGTTTAACCCAGAAGCCTTAAAAGATTTTCTCTGCGCCCTCTGCGCCTCTAGAGAGCGCAAGCGAACGGGCGAGAGATGATTCCAGCTTCCTTTTTTGATTTAACCCGGCAGTTGTCCGTGTACCCTATGACGCCTGAAAAGGCATCTCTCGCAGAGCCGCAGAGCACGCAGAGAAAGTCAAGACCCAGGATTGGCAGTAACCCAAAAGCCTTAAAAGATTTTCTCTGCGTCCTCTGCGCCTCTAGAGAGCGCAGCGAACGGGCGAGAGACGATTCCAGCTTCTTTTTTTGATTTAACCCGGCAGTTGTCCATGTACCCGATGACACCTGAAAAGGCATCTCTCGCAGAGGCGCAGAGCACGCAGAGAAAGTCAAGACCCAGGATTGGCAGTAACCCAGAAGCCTTAAAAGATTTTCTCTGCGTGCTCTGCGCCTCTAGAGAGCGCAAGCGAACGGGCGAGAGACGATTCCAGCTTCCTGCAGCAAAGTATATGGAGGGGTTTTGAAGAAAGCGCTTATCACCGGGATTACCGGGCAGGACGGCTCGTATCTTTCCGAATTGTTGCTTAAAAAAGGGTATGAAGTTCACGGCGTCATCCGTCGCTCCTCTTCTTTTAATACCGGCCGGGTCGATCATCTATATCGCGACCCCCATGAGAAGGACGTCAGGCTGTTCCTCCATTATGGCGATCTCAATGACGCGAGCTCCATCAACCGGCTGCTGCGCGAAGTGCGCCCCGACGAGATCTATAACCTGGGCGCCCAGAGTCATGTGCGTGTCTCCTTCGACGTGCCGGAATACACCGGCGAGGTCGACGGCCTCGGCACGGTCCGCATACTGGAAGGGATCCGGGAAACCGGCCTGAACACCCGCTTTTACCAAGCTTCCTCCTCCGAGCTCTACGGCAAGGTGGTGGAGACGCCGCAAAAGGAAACTACTCCCTTCTACCCCCGCTCTCCTTATGCCTGCGCCAAAGCCTATGCCTATTACATCACCTTAAACTACCGCGAAAGCTACGACATGTTCGCCTGTAACGGGATTCTCTTTAACCACGAATCTCCCCGGCGAGGTGAGACTTTCGTCACCCGCAAGATCACCCGCGCGGCGACCCGCATTAAACTCGGGGTTCAGGATCGGCTTTTCCTCGGGAATATCGATGCCCAGCGTGACTGGGGCTTTGCCGGCGATTATGTGGAGGCCATGTGGCTGATGCTGCAGCAGGAGCAGGCCGAAGACTACGTCATCGCCAGCGGTGAGACCTATATGGTGCGCACCTTTGCCGAAAAGGTTTTTGAGCGTCTTGGTATGCCCCTCGAATGGCAGGGGAGTGGGGTAAATGAAATTGGCATCGATAAGAACAGTGGCAAGGTTGTTATTCAAATCGATCCCAGGTACTTTCGTCCGGCCGAGGTCGACCTGCTGCTGGGCGATCCGACCAAGGCAAAGACCCAGATGGGATGGGAGCTGAAGACCAGCTTTGAACAACTCGTCAACATGATGGTGGATGCCGATCTGCAGCTTGCCGAGCGGGAGCAGCGGGCCAATGGATAAGAGCTCTCGCGTCGAAGTGGCCGGTCATCCCCAAAGCTTTCAAAGATTTTCTCTGCGCCCTCTGCGCCTCTAGAGAGCGAAGCGAACGGGCGAGAGACGATTCCAGTTTTTCTTTTTTGATTTAACCCGGGGCAAAAGTCTTATGAGTTTGGGGGTTAGCCTATGTTGTTAAATAAGCATAATCTTAGATTTGTTGACCAGACATTGTCTGCCTGTTAGTTTGCGGCATTGAATAATGAGGTTTTGACAAACGTGCAGGTTTGACCCCTCGGGGTTCAGCCAAACGTGCTTGTAAGGGAAGGGCTGTTTAATTAAAAGGTGCCTGTGTTCTTCAAGTTCCATCTTGATTTTGCTATGAACGGGAAATTGGCATTATGACCCTGGAAAATTCCGCCGAACAATCAGCGGTACTGATTGAAATCCGCCAGCTAATTGAACGTGCCCGGCAACGCGCAGCCGCTGCAGTCAATGCTGAATTGACCTTACTCTACTGGCACATTGGGGAGCGCCTGCAAAAGGAATCGCTCGGTGGTGAACGGGCTGAATACGGCAAACAGATTATAACGAGCCTGTCACATCAACTCACCAGCGAATATGGCAAAGGGTGGAGCGAACGCCAGCTTTGGTTTTGTCTGCAAATGGCACAAACATTCCCCGACGCGGAGATTGTGAACACAGTGTGTGCAGAATTGAGCTGGTCGCATCTGCGCTTACTCATCGGATTCGATGATCCGCTCAAGCGGGATTTTTATATAGAGATGTGCCGTCTGGAGAGATGGAGTGTGCGCCAATTGCAAGAGCGCATCAAATCGATGCTCTACGAACGCACAGCGATCTCTCGGAAGCCGGAGGATACCATCTGTCAGGAAATCACGTCATTGCGTGATCAAGGACGACTCTCCCCTGATCTGGCTTTTCGAGATCCGTATTTACTGGATTTTCTGGGTCTTGCTGACACCTATGTCGAGAAAGACCTTGAATCTGCCATAGTGGCAGAACTGCAGCGCTTTATCATAGAATTGGGGAGCGATTTTGCATTTTTGGCGAGGCAAAAGCGGATTTCCATTGATCAGCGTGATTATTACATCGATCTGCTTTTTTACCACCGACGCTTGAAATGCCTGGTGGCGATTGATTTGAAAATCGGCGAATTTGAAGCCGCCTACAAAGGCCAGATGGAGCTGTATCTGCGTTATCTGGAAAAACACGAACAGTTGGAAGGCGAGAACACCCCCATCGGTCTGATCCTCTGCACGGGAAAGAGCCATGAGCATGTAGAACTGCTGCAACTGGACAAAAGCAATATCCGTGTCGCGGATTATCTTACTCTGTTACCACCAAAAGAGGTGCTGGAAGCCAAACTGCACCGTTCCATTGAAATAGCTCGTCAGCGGTTGGCGCTTGTGGATGGGAAGTCGCTGTAAAAAACGAGCTCCGCAGGTGCCTGTCCCGCTGCGGCCTTGAAGCTGGGATTGTGACTTGGAGCTGTAGTAGTTGAAACGGACTTGTAAGGGAAGGGCTGCTTTAAAAAGGTGTCTGTCCTCCTCTGAGTCGCCGGCAGTTGTCCTGACACCAGAAAAGGCATCTCTCGCAGAGCCGCAGAGCCCGCAGAGAGAGACAAAATCCAGGACTGGCCGTACCCCAGAAGCCTTAAAAAGATTTTCTCTGCGCCCTCTGCGCCTCTAGAGAGCGAAGCGAACGGGCGAGAGACGATTCTAGATTCCGTTTTTTGATTTAGTCCGGCAGTTGTCCGTGTGTGTCCGTGGCAAAGAAAGCCTTAAAGTAGTTACCCGGATTACCCGATGACACCTGAAAAGGCATCTCTCGCAGAGCCGCAGAGCTCGCAGAGAGAGTCAAGATCCAGGATTGGTTGTAACCCCGAAAGCTTTAAGACTTTCTCTGCGTCCTCTGCGCCTCTAGCGAGCGAAGCGAACGGGCGAGAGACGATTCCAGCTTCCTTTTTTTGGTTTAACCCGGGCATTTGTCCGTGTACCCGATGACACCAGCGCTGATCACAAAGTTTCAAGAAGCCAAGATGGCGGGTGCCCCGAGCGTTACGATTTGGGGATCGGGCACCCCCACCCGGGAATTTGTTCATGTAGATGATGTGGCTGACGCCTGTCTGTTCTTGATGGGCTTTCGGAAGAGCAGAGTCAGTCTCTGCTGGCGGGTAACGAGTCTCCGGCCTTTGTAAATATTAGCACGGGAGAGGAAGTCACGACCAAGGAGCTGGCTTTGCTGGTCAAGGAGATTGTCGGTTTCCAGGGAGAGCTGGTCTTAGCCGGACGGCACACCGCACAAGTTATCACATGTTGCGCGTCTCCATGCGCTTGGTCGGCGGCGCAGAGTAGCGCTTCGTGAGGGAGTTGCTGCTGCTTACCAGTGGTATTGCGGTTCTATTTAAGAATTAGGTGGGTTCGATCGTCCCTAATAGAAAAATAGCAGACAACGTCCCCCGAGTGCACCTAGGTAAAGTTCGATCGGGCACATTATAAAAATTGCAAGCAACGTCCACCGAGTCGTCCCCTATGAGTCCTAGGATTTACACGAGTGGATTCCGTGGACTGGCACCATTTGGTGCCAATAGAAAAATACATAACAACGTCCCCTCGGACTCCCGGACCTGCTGCTGGGCGATCCGACCAAGGCGAAGACCCAGATGGGATGGGAGCTGAAGACCAGCTTTGAAGAGCTCGTCAACATGATGGTTGATGCCGATCTGCAGCTTGCCGAGCGGGAGCAGCGGGCCAATGGATAAGAAGTCTCGGGTCTACGTAGCCGGTCATCCTTAAAAGCTTTTAAAAGATTTTCTCTGCGTTCTCTGCGTCTCTAGAGAGCGTAGCGAACGGGCGAGAGATGATTTTAGATTCTTTATTTTGATTTGCGAGCAATGTTAGACAGAAGTGCAAAGGCATCTCTCGCAGAGGCGCAGAGCACGCAGAGAGAATCAAAATCAGGATTGGCTGTACCCCAGAAGATTTAAAAGATTTTCTCTGCGTCCTCTGCGCCTCTAGAGAGCGCAAGCGAACGGGCGATAGATGATTTCAGATTTTGATTTAATCCGACAATTGTGAACAGGATTATCAAGATAACACCTGCAAAGGCATCTCTCGCAGAGGCGCAGAGCACGCAGAGAGAATCAAAATCAGGATTGGCTGTACCCCAGAAGATTTAAAAGATTTTCTCCGCGTCCTCTGCGCCTCTAGAGAGCGCAAGCGAACGGGCGTGAGATGATTTCAGATTTTGATTTAATCCGACAATTGTGAACCGGATTATCAAGATAACACATGAAAAGGCATCTCTCGCAGAGGCGCAGAGCACGCAGAGAGAATCAAAATCAGGATTGGCTGTACCCCAGAAGATTTAAAAGATTTTCTCTGCGTCCTCTGCGCCTCTAGAGAGCGCAAGCGAACGGGCGTGAGATGATTTCAGATTTTGATTTAATCCGACAATTGTGAACATTACCAAGATAACACCTGAAAAGGCATCTCTCGCAGAGGCACAGAGCACGCAGAGAGAATCAAAATCAGGATTGGCTGTACCCCAGAAGATTTAAAAGATTTTCTCTGCGTCCTCTGCGTCTCTAGAGAGCGCAAGCGAACGGGCGAGAGATGATTTCAGATTCGTTTTTTATTTGAGGGTTGCAATAGAGAAAAATAGCAAGCAACTCCCTCGAAAGGTTCTCCTATGGATAAGAAGTCTCGGATCTACATTGCCGGTCACCGAGGACTGGTTGGCTCGGGGATCGTCAGAAAACTCCAGTCGGAGGGGTACACCAACCTTATTCTGCGGAGCAGTGCGGAGTTGGATTTGCGTAACCAGGCAGCGGTAGCAGAGTTTTTTGTTAACGAGCGTCCCGAGCATGTCTTCCTGGCTGCCGCCAAGGTCGGGGGCATTGTTGCCAACAGCAGTTATCCTGCTGACTTCATCTACGACAATCTGATGATACAGACAAACGTGATCCACCAGGCCTATCTGCAGGGTGTGAAAAAGCTGCTCTTTCTCGGCAGCACCTGCATATATCCGAAGCTCGCCCCCCAGCCGATCAGAGAGGAATCCCTGCTTGGCGGGCCGCTGGAGCCGACCAACGAGGCTTACGCGGTGGCCAAGATCGCCGGGCTGATCATGTGCAAGTCCTACAACCGGCAGTATGGCACCCATTTTCTGGCAGCCATGCCGACCAATCTGTATGGTCCCCACGATAACTTCGATCTGGAAACTTCTCATGTGCTGCCGGCGCTGATCAGAAAGTTTCATGAAGCCAAGGTGTCGGATGCCCCGACCGTAACGGTGTGGGGGACGGGCACGCCCACCCGGGAATTTGTTCATGTGGATGATGTGGCTGACGCCTGTCTGTTTTTGATGTGGCTTTCGGAAGAGCAGAGTCAGTCTCTGCTGGCGGGCAATGAGTCTCCGGCATTTGTCAATATCGGCACGGGAGAGGAAGTTACGATTAAGGAGCTGGCGTTGCTGGTCAAGGAGATTGTCGGTTTCCAGGGAGAGCTGGTCTTTGATACCAGCAAGCCGGACGGCACACCGCGCAAGTTATCAGATGTTTCGCGTCTCCATGCGCTTGGCTGGCGGCGCAGAGTGGCGCTTCGTGAGGGAGTTGCTGCTGCTTACCAGTGGTATTGTGATTCTATTTAAATTTCAGGTAGGGTGATCGGCCCCGATAGAATAATAGCAAGCAACGAGTGCGAGTGGTTACCCAAGCCTTTTATCTAAATAAAACTGGAAGGGTTTTTTTGAAAATAGCCAACACTATCGAAACTGTTTTGCCGGCATATTTCCAGCCATTCATTTTGCGAATAAAGGCATCACCGCTGGGATATCGGTTGGCCCGTGGTGCCTTTTGGTCTTTATTGGGTGCCGTTATTGCCCGTGGATTGGGACTTGTCTCTTCGATACTTATCGCAAGGATGCTAGGTAAATCTGGATTCGGAGAACTTGGAGTAATTCAGAGTACTGTCGGAATGTTTGGCACCTTCGCCGGATTCGGACTTGGTATGACGGCAACAAAATTCATTGCCCAGTACCGGACGACAGACCCGGTTAAAGCAGGGAACATTAGAGCACTATCCAGTGCATTTGCTTGGATAACAAGTGGTGTCACATCATTAATTCTATTTTTCATGGCCCCATGGCTTGCCGTGCACACGCTTGCAGCACCCCAGTTAACGGAACTTCTTCAAATAGGAGCGTTTTTTTTATTTTTTACCGCTGTCAATGGTGCTCAAATTGGGGCGCTTTCAGGTTTTGAAGCCTTCAAGACGGTTGCTAAAATTAGTCTATGGAGTGGGGTCGCCACCTTTCCACTTATGGTTGGTGGTGTTTTCTTCGCGGGTATAACAGGTGCAGTGTGGGGCATGGTTGTAGCCGCGGGACTGAACTGGTTATTCAATCATATCGCTATTCGAAATGAATGTACTAAATCAGGCGTTCCTTACACATATGAAGGATGCTGGACAGAAAAGTCAGTTCTCTGGAAATTTGCGTTTCCTGCTATGGTTAGTAGCATGTTTTTTGCTCCAACAGAATGGGCATTGAACACAATGTTAGTAAATCAACCTGGTGGATATGGTCAAATGGGGTTGTTTAATGCAGCAAAACAATGGCATGTTTTGATTCTTTATGTGCCGCTCGCCATTTCTAACATAACGTTGCCGATTCTGTCGAATCTACTTGGTGAGGGGAATCTGAGTCAATACAAAAAGATACTCGTAACGAATTCACTTTTGCTAAGCGGCTTGGCGCTTTTAGCAGCATTGCCTGTTGCTGTTTTTTCAAGGTATATAATGGGCGCATATGGGCCTGATTTTATTGTAGGTCAGGATGTATTATTATTAGTTTGTCTTTATTCCGTATTGTGGGCTGCAAATATTGTTATTGGTCAGGTATTATGGTCAACTGGATCATCGGGACTTGCGATGATGCTAGCAGCGATACGCGCTGTCGTTCTACTCAGCAGCTTCACTTTTTTTGTCCCCAGAAATGCCTATGGGATCGCTCTCGCATATACGATCACTTATGTTTTACAGACTGTTTACCAGGGTATACTTTCTTTAAGAATCGTAAATAAGTGTTTTGTGGTAGTTCCTGTTACAGCACGCTAGGCGAATGCTTAGGAATAATACCTATTTATGAGGCAACAAATTCAATGCAAAAAATCAAACCTCTTATTGTTTCTCATTCCGACCTGTCAGGAGGTGCTGCACGTGCTGCCCATCGTCTAACCAGAGCGCTTCGCGAACAGTATGTGGATGCTACCATGTTGGTTGCCAGCAAGATGAGCGATGCACCTTATGTTGTCGGACCAAAAACAAAAATGGGTAGGGCTATCGTCAACATTCTACCTCGCATAAACAAAACATTAATGAGGCTACAAAAAAGCACGAACCCAATACTACATTCAACCAACGTGATGACCAGCTTCCTGTTTCGGCAGATTGAGGAAAGCGAAGCAAATGTGGTGAACCTTCATTGGATAAATAAGGAGATGCTTTCTATACGGGAGATCGGGCGCTTGAAAAAGCCTGTGGTACTTACACTCCACGACATGTGGGCCTTCTGCGGAGCTGAACACCTTTCACTTGATTCAGAATTATCCCGGTTCCGACAGGGCTATCGATCAGATAATCGTCCAGAGGGTCACACCCGTCTAGACATTGATCGCTGGACGTGGAAACGCAAACTGCGCAATTGGCAAATGCCACGTCATGTGATATGCCCAAGTCATTGGTTAGCCAACTGCGTGCAGGAAAGCGCTCTTATGCGCGGTTGGCCTGTGCATGTTGTGCCTAATGTGTTGGATGTAGATCGATTTCAACCGCTCGACAAGGCCTTCTGTCGGCAAGCCCTTGGATTAACTGCAGACGTTCCATTAATTGCCTTTGGAGCGATCGGCCATGATATTAACAAAGGTTTTGATCTTCTTGCGAATGCCTTAGATTCGTTGGCGAAAAATAAGCTGCTGTGTGGAGCAGAATGTGTGGTGTTTGGACAAAGTGAAACAAGTCAGTCGCCAAGTTTAGGTTTTCCCATACGCTTTATAGGGCGTCTGCATGATGATTGTTCCCTAACGTTACTCTACAACGCTGTTGATGTTGTGGTTGTACCCTCCAGGCAGGAAAATCTTCCGCAAATTGCAACCGAAGCCCATGCATGCGGCACCCCAGTGGTGGCATTCAAAGCGACTGGTTTGTTGGAAGTGGTCGAACATGAAACGACAGGCTACCTTGCCGAACCATTTTCTGTAGAAGATTTGGCAAATGGGATCTTCTGGGTGCTGGAAGATCACCACCGCCATCAGGGGCTGTCCGTAGAGGCCCGAAAGCGTGCGGTTCGTTTGTGGTCGCCGAAAGTGGTTGTACCTCAATATATTGATGTCTATCGAAAAGCAATGGAGGATTAAGAGATCTCTAAAACTGGGTAATTTTGATATGTTAGCTACAATAATTAACTGAATAAAAGAATGGATTTAAATGATATTTTCACCTGAAATACTACATATAATTACTGCTTCAACATTTATGTTTTTGTTAATTATTTTCTTTGGCTCAGTAGTAATAAATAAGCCAGAGTATAATGTATATGCATACACTGCTGTTATAACGCTATTTACAGCGTCAACTATTGGAATGAAAGTTCCCATAGCTACTATTTACGATTGGGGGTCAGGGCAGTTACCATTTCCATTGCTGAACATAATTCTTTACGTCATTTTTGTTTATATATTTTTATGGGATGTAATCAATACAAAACTAATAAAAAAACATATATTTCCGTTCACTACCCAATATGTATTATTCATATTAATGTTCATATCCTATTTGATATACGGAACACTAGAGGACGTTCCCCTTAAAGATGTTATATCAAGGAGGGGAGTTATTAATTTGGTAAATATGGTAGTGTTTATTTATTGTATTAAATGGTCTATTAGAACAAAGGAACAATTGCAAAAATTAATAGATGTATTGTTAGTCTGTGCTTCTTGTATGGGGGTATGGGGATTATTTCGCTTAGTTTTTTTGGATGGAGATCCAGCTAATTATTATCAAAATGCAGAAAATATCAATGTTAAATTGACGTACCAAGATATCGGACAGTCTATAATATTTTGTATTGTGGTTGCTTATACTATTCTGAAATTACAAAAAACTGCCGTTATTAAAGTAACAACAAAATATTTATATTATATTATCTGTCTTATTTCTATGGCGAACATAGTATTATCTTATCGTAGAACAGCTTGGGTTGGAATTTTTATTATATTTATATGGTTAATCATTTTATCTGATTTCAAAAATAAGATCAAATTGGCTTCACTGCTACTTATTGGCGGATTTATTATTTCGTCTTATGTCGTCTCGAAAAGATTTAATGGAGACAACTTATCCTCTCGTAAACTGACCATTACAGGCGATTTTATTAACAAGCAAGGTCAATTAACAATCAAAGCCGGCAGGTTCGCCGAGTTAGCTGATGCATATAAAAATGTACAGGATAATCCTTTGTTCGGTAAAGGCCCCTGGGGAACACACGGTTCAGTATTTATGCTGGGTGATATGGCCTATTTTACCCATAGTTCAATTATGCACATTCTTCTCAAACTAGGAGTCGTTGGATTGATTTTGTTTCTCTGGATATTTGTTGGATACGTCTTGTGGTGGTTGAAGAAACGGTGTCAAAAATGGTCGGATGATCAAATTAAAATCATTGGTGAAGCTGCGTTTTGTGGTTTCTTATTCGAAATACCAGATATCTTATTTGGTACACCAATAATCATATTCAGGCATTTACAAATAGTTGGATTCATAATTGCTATAACGTATCTCGCATATTATTTTGGTAATACATACACTAAGGACAATCACCTGCATGATCAGGTAAGGTACAAAGCATAATTTCAATTTATATATAGTGAGCTAACATGACAAAAGTTTCAATAATAACGCCATCATATAATCGTGCAAATTATATAGAAACAACTATAAAATCTGTATTGAATCAAACATATAATAATATAGAATACATTGTTGTTGATGGAAACTCAAATGACACAACAAAAAATATTTTGGAGAAATATGCTGAACGCAATTTATTAAGCTATATATCAGAGCCTGATACAGGCATGTATGATGCCATAAATAAAGGTTTGAGCATGGCAACAGGTGATATTTTGGCCTATATAAATACCGATGACTATTATTTCCCTTGGACTGTGTCAAGAGTTGTCGAGGCATTTCAGAAGTCAGAGACTGACCTTGTGTTCGGTGACTGTCTTGTTAATGACCTAGCAAATAAGGCTTCTTGGATCAATATTTACCCGCGCTTTACAAATAGGTATTTACGCGTTGGTCACCTCATACCACAACCGACAGTGTTCTTTAAAAGAAATGTATTTGAAACTGTTGGTGCGTTCGGTAAAAATGTGAACTTACTGGCTGATTGCGAATATTGGCTACGTTCTATAGATTGCGGTTTTGTTATGAGTAAGATAAATGAGGTACTTGCTGTTGAGTGTAATCACGGCGATACTCTAAGAAATAAATTTTTGGCACAGATAGATGCTGAAAAAGCCTTATTGATTAAAACATATAATCGTTCATGCAGTAATCAACCGCTCATAAGATCTTACAAATTTCTTAAATACATCCAAAAGGAATTTTACTACCTATGCTTCGCTCTGTCGCTTAATATGTGCAAAAGCACGTCATGGTCGAACTTTAAAGCTCATTACTATTGTAAGATTTTTTTGGTCAACTATATGCTGGCTAAGTTTCAAAAAAGCCCTGATTTCAGTGAGATTTGGCAAATAAAACATTTTAAGACAGGACCGCAATGACTCAGCCATCCATAGCAGTTATCATCCCTGCTTACAATAGAAAAGAAATAACACTCAATTCCCTTAGGGGACTGCAGGGAATCCACGTGGATGGTATTTGCGTTAATGTGGTGGTAGTAGACGATGGCTCTAATGATGGTACTGCTGCCTCCATTGGCGAGGAGTTCCCTTCTGTCACCGTTTTAGAGGGAAATGGTAGCCTTTGGTGGTCTGGAGCGACGAATCTAGGGGTAGAGTATGCATTACAGAACAATGCGAGCTACATTCTTACCCTCAATGATGATGTAACCTATGAGCCGGACTTTCTAACAAAAATGTTGGAAACAGCTAGAAAAAACACGCGTGCAATTGTCTGCGGCCTAGTTTGCTATGAAAACAGAAAAGAGATCATCTTCTCCGCTGGTCGGTACCGTGCTGGTTTCCTAGGTTACAAGACCCCGGCTCGTCATTCCAACGAAATGGTTACTGCCCTGACTGAAAAACTATTGGAGTCCGAACTGGAATCGGGGTATGCCATGCTGATTCCGGTAGAACTTTTTCGGCTAATAGGCCTTTTTGACGCCAGACGATTCCCACACCATATGGGAGATATGGATTTTGTCCTTAGAGCACGTAAAGTTGGTTATCCTGTGCTGATTGATACCCGAGCCCATATATATACTAATCCCGGTAATAACTACCTGTTTAATATCATGCTAGAAAAGGGGGGATTTGCCATAATCCGGTCATTGTTCCAATTACGTTCCAATGCCTTCTGGCGAACTCGCCTGAATTTCATGCTTAGACATACAAGGCCGCGAATTATGGCACCCGTTGCTTTTGTTCATTACGTGATGAGAATGGAGATGTTAATTTTTTTAAAAGTCTTGATGCCTAGATCGATCATGCGTACGATTGTTCATCATAGATACGGAAACAAGTCTTACGAGAATCAACAAAGCAAATGAAAATACTTATCGTAAACAGAAATTATTTCATTACCGGTGGGCCGGAAAAGTACATGTTTTCTCTTATGGAGAACATGCCGCAACACCAGTTCATCCCATTTTGCGTGGATTTCAAACAGAACCGAGAAACCACTTATAGTAAGTATTTTGTTAGCCCGCCAGCTGGCTCTGCTGGCGTTTATTTTAATGAATTCAAAATGTCACCTTTACAAAAGTCTGCTTATGCCTTCAACTCCATTTACCACGTGGAAGCGCGGCATAAACTTGAAAAATTGATTCAGGATACACATCCGGACGTGGCTTTTTTCTTAAATGCTGTCTATTTCAGTGACAGTATCGTTGACGCTTGTAGAACACACAATATCCCAATCGTCTGGCGCATGTCAGACTTTCACAAGATTTGCGCGAGTTATCTGTTTTATCGTGACGGCGTTATCTGTGAGGACTGTCTGGAGCATGGCCTTAACAGGGCAATACGCAACAGGTGCGGCGGTTATCAGCGTTCGTGGGGGGCGGCGTTGGTCAAGGTCGCCGGGATGTGGCTGTCGCGAGCCAGAAAGCTCTATGACAAGGTTGATTATTTTGTAACACCATCGGCATTTACCCGTGAGAAGATGATCCAGGGCGGATTCGATCCGCAGAAAGTCATGCATATCCCGACAATGACGACGGTTCCAGATGAATCACCACAACCTTTGCCAGCATCACCTGAAATTCTCTATGTCGGTCGGCTCAGTCACGAAAAGGGAGTTGCCACGCTGCTGGAGGCATTCGGGTTGTTAAAGAATACAGACGCCCGTCTCTCCATAGTTGGGGATGATTCTTCTTCATATGCGCAGCAGCTTATAACCGGCATTCCCGAAGATCTGAGAGATCGAGTGTTTTTTCACGGTTTCCAAAATCAGGAGCAGATCCGGGGACATTTTGAGCAAGCCTACTGTTTTGTGGTACCTTCGGTCTGGTACGAAAACCAGCCCAACTCGGTTTTGGAAGGGATGGCCTATGCCCGGTCGGCAGTTGTTTCGGATCTTGGAAGCATGAAAGAAATGGTTGTCAATGGAGAAACTGGCTATAGATTCGAATCCGGCAATGCCAAAGACCTTGCCGAAAAGCTGGACTCTCTCATGCAATCCCCTCAAATGGCCCACGACATGGGAATAAAAGCACGCGAGTACGTCCTACGACATCATTCTTTTGACAAACATTTATGCTCGTTGGAAGAGTTGTTTGTGCGCTGTGCAAGAGGAAGTGCACCAAAATAACTGCGCGACCCACTACTTCGCTTAGTTGAATCGCAGGTATAAATTGAAAAGAGTATCTAACAATAAGAGCTTCTCAGCCTCGCCAGCAATCTTTGCAGTGGTATTGGCTTTTTTAGTTTTCTTCTCGTTTACGGCTACTTTTGTTGTAACAAGAAAAGCCACTGCCTCGAACGATAGCACGCAACAGAAAGTACCGAATTTGGAGTTGCGAGTCGATGCACGGAATCATGCCCGCGCTTTCTATAATGGGCTCCAGGCAGTCGTCAACATCGGCGGTTTTTTTGAATTTTATAAAAAGAATTTTGGTGAAAGTCGAAAACGCATTATTAAGGGACCTTGGAACGGAAACCTGAAGGCAAATTTCAAGGGTACTTATACCTTAACTGGAAATGATCCTGTGTCAGGTGCAGACCATTCCATCATCTTCAGACAGGCAGATCCGAGCACCATCGAGATCTACATGACGTATAAAGCCCCATCCCAGCCTTCCAATATTAGCTTCGATATTGTGAAGCTGTCTGGTGACTTTTTCAAGGGAGCGGCACTTGAGGCATCCCCAGCGGCGATTAATGATGCCGACACCATCCCTGTTAACCCCCTGCCCGTTGCCAAACGCATGCTTCTGATGAAAAAGAATCGGATCCTGGTGAAAAGCGCCCTGTGTGACTTGGAAATTAAGGATCTTACAGAATCAGGGACCATTCTAGCTGCTGATTTTCGCAACATATTTTGGGACAAAGAAAAGAGCATCTATTTCGGCGGAGGAAAGGATAACCTTTCGCCAGGCCATACGTATTCGTTTAGGTATTCCATCCGATGCCTGCCCCCATCACGTTCCGTCACCTTGAAAAATGCTCTAGTTTACGGAGAACCCGCAAGCGATACAAACGCTTGGTCTTTTTATGTGCTGCCACTGAAAGAAGAACGCAAAAGGGTAGGACAGTATCAGCTGCAACTGCAAGATAGCATTTATGGCATGCCAAGCGGCACGGCAGAGACCGTCCTAGCTCGGGAGCTCGAAAAACTGACCTCAATAAGGCTGTCTATCAATACTTCAGAACAGGGAGCTGGAGGTCGGGGTATTTTTATTGAGCGAATTCCACTGGGTACTCCTTTCGATTTACCGCCTGAAGGATTCGAAATCATCACCTCCCCGGAAAAGGTAGTCATCAGGGGCGCCAGCGAAAGAGCCTGCCTGTACGGTGTGTATACGGTCATGGGACGGTTAGGCCAAAAAACGAACACCTGGCAACTGGAATGCGGAATTATACGGGATTGGCCCGATCTTCCCGTTCGTGGGGTCTGCATCGAAATGTTGAAGCCAGCCATCCGGGACGTGGCGCTCATGAAGAGCTACCTGGATGCCTTCTCCCGGGCCAGGAGCAATGTCGTCATTTTCCTTCATACTCCCCAGCAAATGCGCTCCTGGTATAGGAATATGAATGACGGTGGCTGGACGAAGGTACAGATGGCGGAGATTGCCCGGTATGCCCGCTCACTGCAGATGGACGTTTGGGGGGGCATGGTCTCCAGTTTCAAGGCCACTGATTTTAAAGAGATGGACATCAGCACTGGGACGAATTTGTACAATCCTTTCGAGGAACGTTCATACAAGCAGCTCTTTTCTCTCTATGAAGAACTGCTGCAAACGTACCACCCTTCAACCCTGCTGATAAGCCACGATGAAATACAGGGATTGTCAGTCTATGCCGCTAAATCGGGCAAAAGTAGTGCCGAGATCTTGTCTACAGATGTGGGAAAAATCCATGGTTGGCTCATTCAGCGCAATGTGAAGACGGCCATGTGGGGTGATATGCTGCTGGAGTTCAATGTGTGGGATACAAAAACCGGCGATGCAAATAGTCTGAATCCGGTCCACAATTCCGGCGCGACACACCAGGCACTAATACATTTGCCATCAGATGTGCTGATCCTCGACTGGCATTATGAAGAAAAGAAGGACTTTGCTAGCATCGACTATTTCCGCAAAAACGGATTCAGCGTGATCGGCGCCCCCTGGCATAATCCGCAGGCAGCCAGGACGCTTGTCCAGAGTGCGAAGAAGTACGGCGGCCAGGGCGTGATCGCAACCGACTGGGGTTTCTGGAGCACCCTTTCACCGGCAGCAACGACGCTGATTGCGCCATTATGCGGCTGGTCCACCATCTGTTCAATCGATGGAGGCAATCGTGATCTAACCGCATTAGCCAAAACCATGAGGGATCGGGATAGCAGCGCTAAGGCGGATCGATACAGCCAGCAGACTGTCGGGCTGGAAACAGTTGCCAACGCCTCGACAACCGGGCTATTCGGTATAGGACCGCTCCTTGATCTGCGGGCACTTTCCCCGGGGAGACAACCCTTCAGCGGCATCACCTTCGACATTGTGCCCGACAAGGCTGGTACGACAAACAACTGCGTAGTTGTTGCGCAGGACGATGAGAGCTTGCCGAAAGAACGAGTGATCTTTCAGGGAAACATGCCGGCCCGGACGGTTGCTTTTCTGCATACCAGTTTCGTTGAGGAGCCGCAGTTCAGGCCGGTAAAGCTGGGGCGCTATCTGGTTGAATATGAAAACGGCCAGAAGGAAACAGTGGACCTGCTGGAAAACTGGAACATTACGGACATACGTTCCAGCGAAGGTTTGCGTCACAACGACTGGACGTTTACGCGTAGCCCGGATGTGCTGATCGGGGCACGGCCCGGTTGGCGCGGTCTTTCGGCTGGCGGTGTGCCTCTTAATCTCCAGGTGTTCGTCTGGCGGAATCCACATCCCGAACAAAAGATCCGCAGCATCAAGCTGAGTGCGGCCGTGGCCCCGCTGAATTCAAAAATAGCACTTGTCGGGCTAACGTTTTTGCAGTGATCTCGATAGAGTGTCTTTGTAGCCATTTTTTCAGGAGCACCATGAGCAAAGATTACGTTGCAGCAAAAGGCATCCTCATCGGGGGAGCTGTCAAAGTCGTAGCCAAGGAGGTCGCTATTCTTGGCACTCGTGGCATTCCCGCCAATTACGGAGGTTTTGAGACTTTTGCCGAAGAACTATCCCTGCGTTTGGTCACTAAAGGGATTGCCGTTACTGTTTATTGCGAGGCTGGCACTCAGCCCCTATCGTCCGAATACCGAGGGATCAAACTCGTCCATATACCCTCCACCGAATGCGGCCCTCTTACGACTATTTTGTTTGACATGCGTTGTCTGTGGAACGCCCGTAAACTGTATGACGTGGTTTACATGCTCGGTTATGGCGCAGCCCCGTTCTGTTTTATCCCTCGTATTTGGGGCGCAACAGTGTGGCTGAATGTCGATGGCATCGAATGGGCGCGGGCCAAATGGAGTCTGCTTGCAAAATGCTACTTCAAAGCGATGGAATGGTTTTCAACCCGGATACCAAATCGGGTTATTGCCGATGCAGAAGGTATTAAAGTTCACCTTAAGTCACGTCACCGCTTCACTGTGCCCTGTAGCGTGATCCCCTATGGTGCCCCGATTGTCAATGTACCCCCTGATCCTGCGCTTCTCGACGAATGGAACCTAACGCCTGGCAACTACTTCTTGGTGGTTGCTCGTATTGAACCAGAAAACCATCTGCGTGAGATCATCGAAGGGTACAAGGCTTCAACTACAGCAATGCCGTTGATCGTAGTTGGCAATCACTTGCTTGAAACCGACTACGCCAAATCGCTCCTGCCTTTGGCTGATGCTAGGATCCATTTTGCCGGCGGAGTGTATGATAAACATAAACTTCAAGCACTCCGTTTTTACTCACTTGCCTATTTTCATGGTCATTCTGTTGGCGGCACCAACCCATCTCTGTTAGAAGCGCTTGGTTGTGGTAACCTAATCATTGTTCATGACAATGTATTTAATCGTGAAGTTACGGGCGATATTGGTTTCTTTTTTAAATCATCCCAAGACATTCCAACACTCCTGATGGCGATAAAAGCTCTTTCACTGGTTGATAAGGAAGTTCTTGCTGACAAAGCAAGAACTAGGATTAGAGAAAAATACGACTGGGACAAAATAGCTGATTGCTACCTTAAACTACTTGAAACTGATTTGTAGACTGTCAATGCTGAATCCGCATGGGATAAATTGCAACTAGTGTCAAGTGCTATTATTGATGGAGGATGGGTCTCGGCTACATCGGCCAGCCGACTGCATCCATGTTGGCCACCAAAGGCCACCAGGGACTTGGTGTCGACTTCACCGAGTCCGCCGTCAAGACAGGCGGGCGAGTCTGAACCGGTTGAATTCAAGACCAGTTTTGACAAGGAAACCATAGAAGTTCTGGTGGCCTTTGCCAATACCAGTGGGGGGCGTGTCTTTGTCGGGGATGCGGACTCGGGTGAAGTCAAAGGGGTTGAGGTTTTCCATCGACCTCCACCAAGGGAAAACTACCCAGGAAACTACCCAGGAAACTACCCAGGAAACTATTGAACTCATCAGGGTTTTGAATCCACAGAAAAGCTTTCAGCCGCGGCGCACACGGACTGAGTTGGAAATCATTTTAGGTTTTGTCTTCCGGGTTATAACCCAAAACTTAGAACTCAAAACCTGGAACTGATTTAGCTAATAATATTGTTTAAAATAATCTGTGTGTTATTATTGTAAGGCATATAAATAATACAGAGGTTATATTATGTTACCAAAATACAAGCTGATTGCCCGGCAGCAGCTCGACAAAACCTTGTCAGGCTGTGGGTGGAAGCAGAATGCCACTCCGGTCAAAGGTTGGGTGCGGGCAATCCGCGAGGCGTTAGGTATGTCAGGCAAACAACTGGCAAGCCGTTTAAATGTCAGTCAACCTCGCATCTCTAAGTTGGAACAGGACGAGTTGTCAGGTGTTGTCTCCCTGAAAACTATGCGTCAGGCGGCTGAGGCTATGGATTGCGTTTTCGTCTATGCCTTTGTTCCCCGTTCTACACTGGATGAAACCGTCCGGGCGCAGGCGCGCAAGGTTGCAGTGGCCCGTATGCAAAGGGTTTCGCACACCATGCTACTCGAAGCGCAGAGTTTGGCTGAAGAAGAACAGCGCGCATCGCTTGATGCTGCAGTCGAAGAACTCGTCCGGGAGATGCCGAAAGAGCTCTGGGAAAACAAGCGATGAAATTTGATTATCCAGAAGGGGCGACTCCGCTTGATGCAGATGAGGTGAGTGGTCTGCTGCTTTCCCATATTACCAATCGGACAGATCTTGACCGCTGGGAGCAGGAAAACATAGCCATGGCAGAGGCCTGGGCGTTTCGCCGTAAACCACGCGACATTCTCACGGAAGGTTTCAGCAAGAGCCTGCACAAGCGGATGTTCGGTACTGTCTGGCGTTGGGCAGGTGATTTCAGAACTACCGGCAAGAACATCGGCGTCCCGCCGTGGCAGATAGCTAGCGAGCTGAGAAACCTTTGCGCCGATTGTTCTGCATGGATTGAGCACGGCACATATCCGCCGGACGAAATAGCCGCGCGCTTCCATCACCGGTTGACTGCAATCCACCCGTTTCCTAACGGCAATGGTCGTCATGCCCGGCTGATGACTGACATTCTGTTAGTGCATCTGTTGGGGCAACCCCGTTTCTCGTGGGGCAGCAGCAATCTGGTTAATGCCGGGGAGTGTCGGCAACAATATATCGATGCGCTCCGTGCCGCCGACCGACATGATTACAGCAAATTGCTAGTCTTTGTACGCACTTGACTAAAAAGCAGTTCTATGAAAAGCGGTTTTGAGTTTTGGGTTTTGAATTTTGGGTTATATGAAAAGCGGTTTTGAGTTTTAGGTTTTGAATTTTGGGTTATAACCCAAAACTTAGAACTCAAAACCTAGAACTGATTTAGCTTTTGAGTTTTGAATTTTGGGTTAAAAGCGTTTTCATTTATAAGTTTTGAATTTTTTGGTCGGTACTAATTCAAAACCCAGAACTCAAAACCCAGAACTGTTTTTTTGTTTCCAGGGGTGTTTACATGAGTGATAGCATTCGGGAAAAAAGTTACTCTTTTGCTTTGGCGATAATTGGCTTTTATAAGAAGCTTCAAGCCTGCAATGAGTATGTGTTGTCACGGCAGCTTCTTCGTTCAGGGACTAGCATTGGGGCCAACGTGGAGGAAGCGGGTGCTGGGCAAAGTAGGGCTGACTTCCTTTCAAAAATGTCTATCGCATCTAAAGAGGCTCGGGAAACACGTTACTGGTTAAGGCTGGTTCGCGATAGCGGTTTTGTCGATGCAAAGGAAACAGATCCTCTTTTGTCAGAGGCTGAAAGCATTATCAATATTCTTACTGCGATCGTGAAAACAACGGCACAGTCGAAAAGGCAGTTTTGAATTTTGGGTTATAACTCAAAACTTAGAACTCAAAACCTAAAACTGGTTCTCAGTTAACCCAAAACCTAGAACTCAAAACCCAAAACTGATTCTGATAGAGTTAATCCAAAACTGCTTTTAAAAAAGGTGAGGATGTTGCATCATAACCCAAAACCCAAAACTCAAAACCCAAAACTGCTTTTAGCGCTTTTAGGGTTCATATACCTGGTTCTCCTGGGTCTGCTCTACAAAGAGAGCTACTCTGTCATGCTCCACTGGTGGAACGGTGAGGACTACAACTATTGCTATGTGGTGCCGCTGGTGGTGGGTTATCTGATCTGGGAGAAGCGCGCGGCTCTTCGGGCTTTGCCTTCTGTTCCTTCCTGGTGGGGGCTGCTTCCGCTGGGTCTTGGTGCTCTGCTTTATCTGCTGGGGGAGCTGGGTGGCGAGTTCTACACGCTGTACCTCTCGTCCTGGTGGCTGGTGGTGGGGCTCCTCTTACTGCATCTGGGGTGGCAAAAGCTGCGCATCATGGCCTTTCCGCTTTTCTTCAGTATCGCCATGTTTCCCTTTCCCAATGTGATCAACAACAACCTGTCCCTGAAGCTGAAGCTGATCTCCTCGGCGCTGGGGGTGAAGATCCTGCAGCTGATGGGGATGACCGCCTTTCGCGAGGGAAATGTCATCGACCTGGGCTTTACCCAGCTGCAGGTGGTGGACGCCTGCAGCGGCCTGCGCTATCTGCTGCCGCTCCTGATCATGGGACTGCTCTTGGCCTATTACTTCCGGGCCCCTTTCTGGAAGCGGGCGCTCTTGGTGGTCTCCACGCTCCCCTTAACCATTGCCGTCAACAGTTTCCGGATCGCCAGCGTGGGGATGCTCTACCCGGTCTTCGGTCCCAAGGTGGCTGAAGGTTTCTTTCACGATTTCTCCGGCTGGCTGATTTTCATGGTCAGTCTGGCAATCCTGCTGGGGGAGATGTGGCTGTTGAAGCGGCTTCCCGGGGAAGCAAAGGAAGCCTCGCCGGTGAGAAGCGGCGGCGTTACTGCGGCCGGTGCCGGCGCTTCGCATTCTTTGATCAGGGGAGGGGCGGCGCTGCTACTTTTGGCGGGGCTTTTGACCGTGGTACGCACGGTGGATTTCCGCGAGCGGTTGCCGCTGGTAAGGCCGCTGCTCGGTTTTCCCCAGACCATCGGCGCCTGGCAGGGGAGCCGCTTCGCCATGGACCAGGCCTCGCTGGATTCACTTAAACTGAGTGACTACCTGCTTGCGGATTACAGAAATAGCCGCTCCCAAACTGTGAGCCTGTACGTGGCATACAACGAGAGCCAGCGAAAGGGGGAGTCGAGCCATTCGCCGGCCAGCTGTCTGCCGGGGAGCGGCTGGGTCTTCGAGAATTCGGGTCTGGCTTCGCTTCCCTTAGGTCCCAAAGGTGAGGGGCGCCAGGTAAAGCGGGCCTTCATGCAGAAAAGCGGCGAGAGGCTCTTGGTGTACTACTGGTTTCCCCAGCGCGGGCGCGTATTGACCAATCTGGCCCAACTGAAGCTGTACGCCTTCTGGGACGCGCTCACCCGTCGGCGGACCGACGGCGCCCTGGTGCGGCTGATTACCTCGGTCAGCGCCGGTGAAGAGCCGGCCGATGCGGAGCGCCGCTTGGCTGATTTTGCCAGGGCTGCCGTGCCGGTCCTGAACACCTTTCTTCCGGGGGATTGAAATGGAATTTCTCTCCACCCTGATAATCGCGGTGCTGATCACCTCTTTGACCATACCGCTCCTGCAGCGGCTGGCGCTTCGCTATAGCCTCGTCGACATCCCCAACGAGCGCAAGGTGCACAGTAAGCCGATCGCCCGGGTGGGTGGGGTGGCCATGGCGCTGGGAGCCTTTGTTCCGCTTATCTACTGGCAGCGGGGAGACCGCTTCCTGCAGGCCTACCTCCTGAGCGCCCTGGTGCTGGTCGCCTTCGGCCTGGCGGACGACCTCTTGGATATCTCCCCGGCCTGGAAGTTCCTCGGCCAGTCGGCGGCCGCGGCCATCATCATCGGTTTGGGCGGGGTGCAGGTCCTGACGCTCGGCTCGCTCCTGCCGGAGGGAATCGCTTTGCCCCCCTGGGGGCTTATCGTGCTGACCCTGGTCGCCATCGTCGGGGTGACCAACGCCATCAACCTCTCGGACGGCCTGGACGGTCTGGCGGGCGGCATCAGCCTCCTCGGAATCGCCTTCATCGGTTTTCTCGCCTGGCAGGAAGGGGACCTGATCATCGGGCTCATCGCCGTGGCCCTTTGCGGCGCCATTTTCGGTTTTCTCCGCTACAACACCTTTCCCGCCTCCATCTTCATGGGAGACACCGGGAGCCAGCTGCTCGGCTTCTCGGCCATAGCGCTCGCCCTGTCGCTCACCCAGGGGAACACCCCGCTAAGCCCCGCGGTGCCGCTTTTGATCCTCGGCTTTCCGGTCCTGGACACGCTGTCGGTGATGACGGGGCGCATCATCCGGGGACGCTCCCCCTTTTCGGCGGACAAGAGCCATTTTCATCACAGCCTGCTGGCCCTGGGGCTGCACCAGACCGAATCGGTGCTGGTGATCTACGTGATCCAGGTGACGCTGATTGTGGCGGCCTATTTACTTCGTTTTTATTCAGACTGGCTGCTCCTGGGGGGGTATCTGTTCTTTTCGGCCACGGTGCTGACCATCTTTGCCGTCACCCGGCGCTGCGAATGGGAGCCGAAGCGTACCCGGCCGGTCTGGAAGTGGAAGCTGTACCTGCGCTTTGTGCGCGACCGGACCTCCACCATCAAGTACCTGTACCGGGGCCTGTACCTGCTCTACCCGGCTATGCTGGTGGCGATCTTTGCCATCTCGGGGCCGGCCTCCGGTGCGGTGGCGCTTTCGGCGGTCGGGGCGGTGGTGCTGATGGCGCTTGTCCACCATTTCCTCCCGGAGCGTTTTAAGTCGCTCTTGCACGGCATCGTCTACCTGATGGTCCCCTATGGGGTGTATCTCTCCGAGAGGTGGATAGCCGGCCAGCCGCCGGTGGTTGCCACCGGCTACAATCTGCTCTTCGGCCTGCTGGCGCTTCTCAATATCCTGGTGTCGAAGCTCACGCGGCGAAAGGAGGGGTTCAAGAGTACACCGCTCGATTTCCTGATCTTCTTTCTGGCGGTGGCGCCGCTTTTGCCGGTGGCGAGCGCGCCCGACCTGTGGCTCGGGCTGGTGGCGGCCAAGGTCATTATCCTCTATTACAGCTGGGAAGTGCTGATGGCGGAGATGCGGGGGGCGTACACTCAGGTGGTGTGCGGGATTGTTACCTCTATGGCGGCGTTGGTGCTTTGGTGGCTTTAAAAAACGGTTTTGAGTTTTGGGTTTTGGGTTTTGGGTTGTAAGTCTATAAGGCGGTTTTGATTTTGGTTTTAACTCAAAACTTAGAACTCTAAACTCAAAACTGCCTCTAAAAAGGGTTTTAACTCAAAACTCAAAACCCAAAACTGATTCTGATTTTATGAGTTGGAGGCTATATGAAAACTATTTTGATACCTCTGGTGCTGCTGCTCGTTATTCTGGCGGGCTGCAGTGGACCGGAGGAGAAGAAGCTGAGCTTCTATAACAAGGCCAAGGGGTTCCTGGACAAGGGCGACCTGGTCAAGGCCGGCCTGGAGCTGAAAAACGCCATCCAGATAGATCCCAGGTATGCCGATGCCCATTACCTCTTGGGCCAGGTGGAGCTGCGCAAGGGTCAATTCCCGCAGGCCTTCAGGAGCTTCACTAAGACGGTGGAGCTTGCCCCCGGCAACCTGGACGCCCAGGTGGAGCTCGGCAAGCTATTCCTGATGCAGGGGGAAAAGGAGAAGGCCCAGCAAACGGCCGATCTGGTGCTGAAGGCGGACCCCCGGCACACGGAGGGGCTCCTTCTGCGGGGGGGACTGCTGATGGGCCGGGAGGAATGGAGCCAGGGGGCGAGGCTCTTGGAGGGGCTCATTGCCGGAGGGGTGCATAAGCCGGACAGCTACCTGATGCTCTCCATGGCACGAGACGGTCTGCAGGACGCCAGGGGGGCCGAAGCCGCCCTTTTGGACGGGGCCCTCCAAAACCCCGCCTCGCTCGGCATCCAGAAGACTCTGGCCGACCTGTACGCCTCCGGCGGCAAGGTGGACGACGCCGCGGCCAGGATCAGGCGGATGATGGAGCTGGAGCCGGCCAACTACGGCTACGGGATCACCCTGGCCGGTCTCTACTGGGACAACGGCCGCCAGGACCAGGCCCGCGCTCTGCTGGGAAAGCTGGCCTTAGCCCATCCAAAGGACGAGGAGTGCCTGATCTCGCTGGCCGGCTTCTACCTGTCGCGCCGCCAGCCGGTCGAGGCGGAGAAGGTCCTGAAGGGGGGGCTCAGGGCCTCTCCCAAAAGCTTCCGGCTGCGTTTCGCGCTGAGCGAGCTCTACCAGGGGACCGGACGGGGCGCCCAGGCGGTGGTACTTCTCAAGGAATGCCTGGAGCTTGACAGTAACCCTAAAAAACCGGAGCTGGTGCAGGCCAGAAACGGGCTGGCCCGCAGCCATTTCCTGCGCGGCGAACTGCCGCAGGCGGAGGCCTACTTGGCCGAGGTGCTGAAGGTGAGCGCCGGCAACATCGAAGCCAACTACCTGAAGGGGCGCATCCATCTCCAGAAGAGGGAAGGGCTCGCGGCCATCTCGGCCTTTCGCTCGGTGATCAACGACCGCCCCAAGGATGCCGAGGGTTACCTGTTCCTGGCCGACGCCCATCTGATAAACCGCGAGCCGAACCTGGCCCTGGAGAACCTGCAGCAGGCTGAGCGCCTGGAGCCGGACACTCTCCGGGTGAACCGGGCCTTTGCGCGGCTCTTCTTTGCCCAGAAGAAGAGCGGCCAGGGGGTGGAGCGCATGGAGCGCTTCCTAACCAGGCATGCGGGCGACCTGGAGGCGCGCATAGAACTGGGCGACCTGTACCGGCTGGCGGGCGACTTCGGGAAGGCCGAGGCGGCCTACCGCGCGGTCAAAAGCAGAGCGCCCCAGTCGGCCATCCCGTATCTGCGGCTGGGCGAGCTTTTTGCCCAGAGAGCGAATCTGGCGGGCGCCATCGCCGAGCTGGAGGCGGTGGTGCTGAAGCCTTTCCCGGGGAACCTCCAGTCCGCGCTCATCCTGGCCAACCTGCAGATCCGCGCCGGGCAGCCGGCCAAGGCGAGGAAGATCTACCAGGGGCTGATCGGGAAGCACCCCAAGGAGTGGCAGGTCGCCAACGACTACGCCTTTTTCCTGGCAGATCACGGCAACTCCACAAACGATCTGGAGCTCGCCTGGTCGCTGGCCAAGGAGCTGGCCGGCCAGCGGCCGGAAGATCCCTTCATCCTCGATACGCTCGGCTGGACCGAGTACCGCAGGGGGAATTACCCGCGCTCGCTGGAAATCCTGGAAAAGGCAAATGCCAAACTGGCCGGGCACCAGACGGTCAGCTATCACCTGGGGATGGCCTGTTTCCAGAGCGGCAAGAAGGAGCAGGCCCGCACGCTCCTGAGTAAGGCTTTGGCAGGGGGGGATTTTGCCGGCAGAAAGCAGGCGGGGGAGGCTCTCACGCGGCTTTGAGGCTGGCTTTGGCTGAAAGTCCCCCTTTGACAAAGGGGGATTTAGGGGGATTTTCTGGTTGTCTGCTGGCCATGGTGGCAGCTTGGGTCAAATCCCCCCCGACCCCCCTTTTTCAAAGGGGGGAGTGTGAGACAGAGATGGAGGAAGAGACAGGCTGAGACAGACTGAGTCTGACTGAGTCTGACTGAGGTTGACTCTGAGGTTGACTCTGAGGTTGACTCTGAGCGCAATTATAAAGAGTATATTAATTCTCTTTGACAGTAGACGTGATCTGTTGTAACAACAATATTATTTTATCATCACTGACAGGGGACCGAATCAATGCTTAAAGGTGTGCACTCTAACAGGCTTCTGACCTGCTCTGTAATACTCTTTGCCCTGGTGCTTTGCTGCGGACCCTCGCACGCAGAAGAGGGCGCCGGGAAAGCCGCCCTGGCCTCCGGCGACTATCTGATCGGACCGGGGGACCTTCTGGGGATCGAGGTCTGGAAGGACCCGAGCCTGACCAGGACGGTGATGGTGCTTCCGGATGGAAAGATCGTCTTCCCGCTGATCGGTGAGCTGACGGCGGGCGGCAAGAGCGTGGAGTCGCTCAAGAAGGAGATCGCCCGGCGGATCGAGGTCTATGTCCCGGATACGGTGCTGACCCTGGAGGTACGGCAGATGAACAGCCTGTTCATCTACGTGCTCGGCCGGGTCAATAACCCCGGGCGGCCGCAGCTGACCGGCAACGTCAACGTCCTGCAGGCGCTCGCCATGGCCGGCGGCCTGAACCCTTTCGCCAAGCGAAGCGACATCAGGATCTTTCGCCAGGAGGGGGGGGAGACCCGCATCTTCCATTTCGACTACGATGAGGTGACCAGCGGCGAGCGGCTGGCGGATAATATCGAGCTGAAACGTGGCGACGTGCTCTTTGTGCCTTAGGGATCCGGCCCCGTGGATTGGTGCGCTGCTCTTGCTGGTTTGGTGGTCCGGGCACTCTCTAGCGGCCGAGACCGCGGTGACTCCCACGCTGGAGCTTCGCCAGGAGTACACGGACAACTTCTTTTACAGGCCCGCGGGACGGATTGGCACCATCGTCACCCGTGTCTCCCCCTGGATCAAGGCCGCGGCGAAGACGGAGCTTTTGAGCGTATCGCTGGCCGCGAGGCACAGCCTGCTGCGCTACAGTAACCCCGGCATCAAGGACGATCAGGAGCAGGTCTATGAAGGAACGGGGAGCTACCGCCTCACCCCCCGGCTCAAATTCTCCGGGTCGGCCGCCTACCGGCGGGAGGCCTGGCCAGACCGTGAGATCGAACTGAGCGGACAGGCGCTGAATCTGACCAGCCGGCGTCAGAACTACGGCGCCGGGGCTCAGTATCAGATAAGCGAACTGACCCTCGGCACACTCGGCTACGGCAACGAACAGACCAGCTACAGCGACAACAGCCGGTCTTCCGACCTTGCCACCCACAACGTAAGCGCCGCCTTTCAGCATGATGCGGATCGGTGGCTTTCGCTTTTGAAGCTGCGCGGCGCGGCCAGCTTCAGCAGGAGCGACTACACGACCACCCAGACGGAGATCGAGAACTACCAGCTGACCCTCGGGGCGAGCTGGCGGCTCCACGAACTCTGGTCGGTCTCGGCCGACGCCGGTGGGCGTTACACCAGGTCCGGTTTCCTGGCAGCGCCCCTCGCCCCCCCGCCCGGTTTGGCGGCGAGGCGGGAGGTGAGCGACAGCAAGGGGGTCGTGTTCAAGACCTCGCTTGATTACGGGGGGGAGTGGCTTACGGGGAGCCTCGCCTACAGCCGGGATCTGAATACCTCCTCGGGACAGTTCGGGACCGCGGTGGAGCGGGACGCGCTGACCTTCTCCCTGAACAGGCGGCTGGCTTACGAGCTTTTCGCCGTAGCCGGCGGCGGGTACTATCGCAGCAAGGCGGACAGCAATCAGTTCGGCAGCCAGCCGGTTGACGAGACCAGCTGGCGCGGCTCGCTCTCTCTGCGCTACCAGTTGAGCCCGGACTGGGCGGCCGATCTCGGTTACGATCACTTTCGCCGGAGTACCGACAGCCCCGGCAGCTCGGCGTACCGGAACAAGGTGTTCTTTCAGGTGACGGGCCAGACGAGCTTCTTCGAGTGACACGGACTAAAGGCAGTTTTGGGTTTTGAGTTTTGGGTTTTGGGTTGGACTAAAAGCAGTTTTGGGTTTTGGGTTGGAATCAATATCTTATTGATATCATAGTGCACAATTTCATTAACTTATGCACTATGGGGCGATTACGGCAGAAGCAGGAGAAGGCTTGTTAAGTTTTATCCTGCCTTTTCCGTTTGTTTCTGATCTTATCCGTGTGCCGGTTTCAGGTTTTTGGCCAGCAGTTGTCTGTGTGGGGCCGTGGCTAGTACTGTTTGAAAGCTTATTTTTGTACCATAGGAGTATGCGGTGGAAAACCAGATCAAGAGCGTGCAGGACGTTGTCGATATTATCAAGAGGCGCAGGTGGCAGCTCATCGTTCCTGCGGGGATCATCTTTCTGGTGGCTGCCATCACGGCCTTCTCGCTCCCGAGGAAGTACCGCTCGACGGCGACCATCCTGATCGAGGCCCAGGAAGTGCCGAGCGAATACGTGAAGACCAATATCACCAGTTTCGCGGACCAGCGGCTGCAGACCATCAATCAGCGCATCATGGGGGCGCCGCGCCTGATCGAGATGGTCAAGCGTTTCAACCTCTACAGTGAACTGCGGACCAGGGTGACCATGGAGGAGATCGTTGCGAAGATGACCAAGGACATCAAATTCGCAACCATCAGCGCCGACGTGGTCGATCCCCGCTCCGGCCGCCCGGCCCAGGCGACCATCGCCTTTTCCATCAGCTTCATCGGCGCGAGCCCTGAGGTGGCGCAGCAGGTGGCCAACGAGCTCTCCTCGCTCTACATGGAGGAGAACCTGAAGGAGCGGGAGAAGCAGTCGGTCGGCACCTCCCGGTTTCTGCAGGAAGAGATGCAGGCGATCCAGGATAGTCTGGCCGCTATCGAGGGGAAGGTGGCCTCCTTCAAGCAGCGAAACATCAACTCGCTTCCCGAGCTCTCGCAGGTCAACCTGCAGGCTTTCGACGGGGCCGACCGGGACATCAGGCAGCTGAACGACCAGCTGAGAACCTTGAAGGAGAGGGAGGGCTATCTGCAGACCCAGCTGGCCAGCGTGCAGCCGGAGCTCTCCACCGGCGACAGGGATGCCCTGGGGCAGCTCCGTCTGAGGCTCGCCGATCTGAAGAGCCGCTTCTCGGACCAGTACCCGGATGTGGTGAAGACCAGGGCCGAGATCGGCGCTCTGGAGCAGCAGATGAAGGCGGCCAATCTCGACCCCACCGGAAACAAACCGGACAACCCCGCCTACATCACCCTGGACTCGCAACTGGCCGGGACCCGTTCGGAGATCGGCTCGGTCCGGCGCCAGGTAGCCGATGTGGTGAAGCGGCGCGACAGCTACCAGAGCAGGATCATGGCCTCGCCTCGCGTAGAGGAGGGGTACAAGACCATGCTGGTGGAGAGGAACAACCTGCAGCAGAAATACGACGACCTCTCCAGTAAGGCGATGGAAAGCAAGATGGCCCACGGCATGGAGAAGGAGCAGCTCGGTGAGCGCTTCACCCTGGTTGATCCGGCCCGGCTGCCGGAGCGCCCCTTCAGCCCCAACGTGCCGGCGGTCCTCTTGATCGGCCTGATCCTGGGGCTTGGCACGGGGGTGGGAGTGGCAGCGCTCAAGGAGGCAAGCGACCAGTCGGTGAGAAGCGCCGACGATCTGGCCCGGTTCACCGGCCTGCCGGTGCTGGTGACCGTGCAGCCGCTGGTCACCGGGCGGGAGAGGCTCGCGACCGGCCAGAGGCGCAAACGGTACCTGGCCGCTGCTCTCCTTGGCGCCGTGGCCTGCGTCTTTATCGTGCATTTTTTTGTGATGGATCTGGACGTCCTCTGGGCGCGGGTCTCACGCAAGCTGGCCAGCTAGCAGGCTGTCGGACTTTTTGCATTTTCGGCGTGGTTTGGGAAAAACATGCCTTGGGACCCGGGGATTCCCGTAGGAGCGGCATTCCTGCCGCGATAGCAATGCGGCCAGACCTAAAGGATAACCTGATTAACAGCCACCCCCGCTATAGCTGCAAATAGTCCCCTCTTCCTGAGCGGTGGGGGGAAATGGCTGATTGATTAGTCTGAGTCCTCCGCATTCGGCCTTCGAGGGAGAAGGGTTCAGCGGAAGATCTGCTTCTTCTTCAGGAAAGATGAAGGCCTTTTAGCATTTGCGCGTTGGCGTAGTGCGTTGGCCGTACCGGAAGAACGGAAAATAAATCGCGGCAGGAATGCCGCTCCTACGGATCTGCTCATCCTAAGTCCGACAGGCTCCTAGGCTGGGTCAAATCATAATTACCGGAGAGAGCATTATGAACAACAAAAACGATTCCTGCGCGCTTAAGACCGGCGAAGAGACCGAGCTGGCGGTTCGCCCGGCCTACCAGGATAAGCTTGGGTGGGTCTCCCCCGCCTATACCTCTTCCCGCTCCGTGCAACTCGATGTGGCGTCGGTGCTTGACAACCGCTTGGTCGCCATCGACAACCGGAACCAGGAGGTGGAGACCTACCGCATCCTGCGCTCCCAGATTCTGCGAAGCTGCGAGGAGAGGGGGTGCGGCAAGACGCTGATGGTGACCAGTGCCGTTTCGGGGGAGGGGAAGACCGTTACCGCCATCAACCTGGCGATGACCCTGGCCAAGGAGTTCAGTCAGACGGCGCTCCTGGTCGACTGCGACTTTCGCCAGCAGCAGGTCCACCAGATGCTCTCGTATCCAAGCGACCTGGGGCTGGCTGATTACCTGCTGCGCGACACCGCCTTCTCCGACATCGTGGTCTGGCCCGGCATTGAAAAGCTGACCGTCATATCCGGCGGGAAGCCGATTGGCGCGAGCAGCGAGCTGCTTGGTTCCCCGGGGATGCGAAGGCTGATCGAGGAGATGAAAAACCGCTATCCCGAGCGGTATGTCATCTTCGATGCGCCGCCGGTGCTTTCCTGCTCCGACGCCCTGGCCCTGGCACCCCTGGTGGACAGCATCGTCGTGGTGGTAAGGGCGGACAAGACCTCGCGCAGGGAGATCGCCAAGGCGCTGGATATGCTGCCGCGGGAGAAGGTGGTGGGGCTGGTCTTGAACCGGGTGCCGGTGGGGATTTGAATAAAGGCGGTTTTGGGTTTTGAGTTTTGAGTTTTGAGATGGAGATGACATCAAAAGCGTCTCTCGCCCGTTCGCTGCGCTCTCTAGAGGCGCAGAGGACGCAGAGAGAACCATTTAGGCTTTGAGGCTGGTGTTTGGTTTTGACTTTCTCTGCGTCCTCTGCGCCTCTGTGAGAGATCGCCTTTGATTTTTCCTTGTTTTTTGGGCTTCTTGTTTGACCCCGTCTAAGTTCTTGATTCAACGTCACATCAAAAGCGTCTCTCGCCCGTTCGCTGCGCTCTCTAGAGGCGCAGAGGACGCAGAGAGAACCATTTAGGCTTTGAGGCTGGTGTTTGGTTTTGACTTTCTCTGCGTCCTCTGCGCCTCTGCGAGAGATCGCCTTTGATTTTTCCTTGTTTTTTGGCTTCTTGTTTGACCCCGTCTAAGTTCTTGATTTAAGGTTTCCATCAAAAAGCTTCTCTCGCCCGTTCGCTGCGCTCTCTAGAGGCGCAGAGGACGCAGAGAAAATCTGTTAGGCCTTGAGGCTGGTATTTGGTTTTGACTTTCTCTGCGTCCTCTGCGCCTCTGCGAGAGATCGCCTTTGATTTTTCCTTGTTTTGGGCTTCTTGTTTGACCCGTCTAAGTTCTTGATTTTTTGGGTCACATCAAAAACTTCTCTCGCCCGTTCGCTGCGCTCTCTCGAGGTTTTTAAGTTTCAATAAATATCCTTTCCTGAAAAAATATGTTGTGATATATTTTCTGCAGAAATTAAATTATCCCCGAGAGGAGGTGTTTTTTATGGCACGCACGCAACCGGTACCACAGGTTTTGAACAAACCGCTGGTGCTGAGCAAAGCTGTCGTTAATACGGCCACCTATCTTGATCTCCCCAAGAGCAAACTTGCCCATATACTTGGCGTAAGCCCGGCAACTGTCACCAGGCTGTACGCCAACACCTATCAGCTTTCCTCCACTAAAAAAGAATGGGACTTTGCCGTTTTGCTGGTCAGGTTGTTCCGCTCGCTGGACTCTATCGTCGGAGGGGCTGCCAATGACGCAAAGAAGTGGCTTGCCAGCGAAAACAAGGCGTTTGCCGGCAAAAAACCGGCTGACCTGATCGAATCTACGGAGGGGCTTGTACGTGTCGTCACCTATCTGGACGCCTGCCGCGCTATCGTCTGAGGTACGGGAGTTTTCCTGCAAGGTCTGGCGCATGGTGGAGGCACAACACCTGGTCTCCACCTCCAAGATTGTGGATACCCGCGCCGAACAGGAACTTTTGGAGGACATACTGGAGGAGGGGAAGCCTGCGGTTCCTCAAGAGGCTTCCCATCTGCACTATCTGCTCTTCAGCCCCTTTCGCTATGAAACCCGCCAACCTTCCGGTTCACGATTCCGGGCGGTACATGACCCCGGAGTGTTCTACGCAGCCGAGACAGTCCGGACCGCGGCCGCTGAGGTCGGCTATTGGAGATGGCGCTTTCTTCAGGATACCGCCGGGCTCGAACGTCTGCAGCCTGCTTCCTTTACCGCCTTCAGGGTACCTGTCAAAACAAGTTGCCTTGACCTGAGATTGCCGCCCTTCGACAGCGACGTATCACTTTGTCATCCGACAGATTATTCAGCGACACAAGCCCTCGGAAGGGTTGCCAGAGACTGTGTCATCGGTGCCATCGTGTATCAATCGGTGCGAGACCCTGAGCACCATTTCTGCATCGCTCTGATGACCCCACTGGCCTTTGCAGCTAAGAAGCCTGACACTGCAACGCAAACCTGGGTGCTTACCGTATCTGCCGCAGAGGCAATCTGGAGGCGTCAGGGTGCGGAATCTTTTTCCTTCCGAACCGATTGCTGGGAGACAAGTCAAAACCGGCACACGGATCTGACGGATCACACGGATAAATCAGATAAAAAAGGAGCCAGGTGATGATCATGGAGGAATATGCTACGCGCGCTGTCGAATATTCTTTGTCAAACGAAATGGGCACGGTGTAAAATGCCCGTAGGGCTGGTTTTTCGGCTTGGCACGGCAAGTTACCGCACACAACCGCAAAGGAGAATTCAACATGAAAAAACTGACCGTATTAATAGCAGCACTTTTTGCCCTGGCTGCCCCGGTCGCCTCTTTTTCGGCCATGGATCACGGCGCGCACAAGCAAGGAAGCGCTGCCCACGAAGAGGTGGTTGACGGCGTGAAGGCGACCTTCTCGGTGATCAGCATGAAGGAGCACCTGAAGGCTATGAAGATCGAAATGCCTAAAGGTATGAAGGAGACCCACCACATCATGGTGGTGTTCAAGGACGTGAAGAGCGGCAAGGCGCTGACTGAGGGCGAGGTGAAGGTGAAGGTCCAGGGCCCGGACAAGTCTGAGCAAGCAAAGGGGCTGACGGGTATGGACGGGCACTTCGGCGCCGATTTTAACCTTTCGAAAAAGGGGAAATACGGCGTGATGAGCAAGTTCCAGCTGAAGGACGGTAAGGTGCGCAGCGCCAGGTTCTGGTACACGGTAAAATAGCGAGAGGTGGCACCAACTGAGCGGCATTGCTCAGGGGATTACGGATCCCCAGATAATACGCTCCTGACGGATGGGTGGTTCCGAAGGCGGGATCACAAGGTCACGGACAAGCTGGGTCGCCCTGCGGAAGGGGAGATCGAAATTCCCCTGGATGTGAAAGAACACTGAGCTTGGCTGCAACAGATTTACCTTATAAGAAGGGCTCGCTTCCCGTGATTTGCACGAAGCGAGCCCTTCGCTTTTTCAGCGGATGAAGAGATCCTCCCTGCTCCACTCCCCTTGCCAGTAAAACTTCCGGTTGCGTATTCCGTTGATGGCGACCGGTGACTCGGAGGTGAAGCCGACCGGCATTCCGTTAGGAAGCCGACCGGTGTTCCGGTGTGATGGCGACCGGCAGATGATGC